>OWIV01000083.1_pt1 | contig 69125 bp, 58 predicted proteins | sample 1732831 | NCBI WGS metagenome assembly OWIV01 (sample SAMN05065757, study PRJEB22554) | human gut metagenome | biome: ENVO:2100002; feature: ENVO:00000062; material: ENVO:00002003 | host: Homo sapiens | place: USA
ATATGGCAAAATCCCGAGACATACAGGGCAAAATGCCATCACCGAAGGTGATTTGAAATGCATTTTGACCAAGTTACTGTGAACGAAGTGAACAGTAACACAATATTTTGCAGTTGATTAGGAGGTGTAACCGAAGTGCAGATTTTGAGAACAATACTGACTATTATTTTTGCTATAGATTGTATTGCGCTGACTGTTGTTGTTCTGATGCAGGAAGGCAAGCAGCAGGGCCTGGGTGGAACGATTTCAGGTGCCTCAGATACATACTGGGGAAGAAACAAGGGACGTTCTATGGAAGGTGGCCTTGTAAGAGCAACTACGATCATGGCAGTGTTATTTTTTATACTGGCAGCTGTTTTAAATATGAATTTTTAGTCAAAGGAAACACTCTTGTATAAATTGCAAGAGTGCTTTTTTTACGTTGGATATCAATAAAGGAGAGCTTTAGGTGAGCAGAAAGAAAAACTGGGAAAAGAAAAAGAAATTTTCCAAGGGCAAACAGATAAAGAAAGATAAATTTAAATTAAAGAAAAGAGATCTCCGGGAGTTTGAGAAACAGGGCCTGATCAAAGAGGGTACCTTCATAGGCAACCAGAAGGGCTTTGGATTTGTGGAACTTGAGGACGAGGAAGATGATATCTTTATTCCGGCAAATTCTGTAGGAACTGCCATGCATCAGGACAAGGTGAGAGTCCTTGTGAAGAAGAAGTCCGGCAGCGGAAAGCGTCAGGAGGGCACGGTTGTCGAAATCCTTGAGCGTGGGACCACGGAGGTTGTGGGTACTTTTCAGAGAGAACGTGATTATGGATTTGTACTTTGTGACAATCAGAAGTATGCAAAGGATATCTATATCGCAGCTAAGAATTCCAAGGGAGTCCGTGATGGCGACAAGGTCGTGGCAGAGATCATTGATTATGGCGATGAGAGACATAAGCCGGAAGGCAGGATCAAGGAGGATATGGGAAGCATAAATGCACCTGGAACGGATATCCTGGCGATCGTGAAGAGTTTCAATATCCCGTCAGAGTTCCCGCCGAAGGTCATCACACAGGCAGGACGTGTTCCGGATCACGTGCTTGATGCCGACAGAGATGGCAGGATGGACCTCACACATCTTCAGACCGTGACGATTGACGGAGAGGATGCCAAGGACCTCGATGATGCGATCTCTCTTACAAAAGAAGGCGATATCTATCATCTTGGTGTGCATATCGCAGATGTGAGCAACTATGTTCAGGGAGGCAGCGCACTGGACAAAGAAGCACTAAAGAGAGGAACCAGTGTGTACCTTGCAGACCGTGTGATCCCGATGCTTCCGGAGCGGCTTTCAAATGGAATCTGTTCACTGAACCAGGGAGAGGATCGACTGACTTTAAGCTGTCTTATGGATATTGACAAGAACGGCCAGGTGATCGATCACAAGATCGCAGAGACGATCATCCGCGTGGATCGAAGAATGAGTTATACGCAGGTACGCTGCATCCTGGAAGACGGCGATACTGAGACAAGCCTTGAGTATGCGGATTTTGTGCCAATGTTTTTCCTGATGAAAGAACTTTCAGAGCTTCTTCGGAGCCGCAGGCACCACAGAGGATCGATCGACTTTGATTTTCCGGAGAGCAAGATCACCCTCAACGGCGCGGGAAGAGCGATCGATGTGCAGGCTTATGAGGCGAATGTGGCGACAGAGATCATTGAGGATTTCATGCTGATGGCAAATGAGACCGTTGCAAAGGAGTACTGTCAGGGTGAGTATCCGTTTGTATACCGTACTCACGAGACCCCGGATCCGGAACGTGTGGAGAGTCTTCTGACGCTTCTTCGAAACCAGGGGATCTCTGTGCAGAAGGCCGGTGAGGAGATCACCCCGAAGGAGATCCAGGAGATCATCGAAAGTATCCAGGGACTGCCGAATGAGACAATGATCAGCCGTCTGACCCTGCGTACGATGAAGCAGGCAAAATATACGACACAGTGCAGCGGTCACTTTGGTCTTGCAGCGAAATATTACTGTCATTTTACTTCTCCGATCAGGAGATATCCAGATTTACAGATCCACCGTATCATTCGTGATAATATAAGGGGGAGACTTCAGAGAGAAGGAAAGACAGAGCATTACAGAGAGATCCTCGAACATGTTGCACAGCAGTCCAGTGCATGTGAGAGAAGGGCACAGGAAGCAGAGAGAGAGTCAGACCGCTTAAAGAAAGCTGAATACATGTCTTATCATCTCGGTGAAGAATTTGAGGGCATCATTTCAGGCGTGACTGCTTATGGATTCTATGTGGAACTTCCGAATACCGTCGAGGGACTTGTTCATGTGACGAGCCTTCGGGACGATTATTATTCTTATAACGAAGAAACTTATGAGCTGAGCGGCGAACTGAGCCACAAAGTCTACCATCTCGGACAGAAAGTAAGAGTCAGGGTGGCAGATGCGGATGCTCTGAAGAGAACGGTAGATTTTACCGTTGTTGAGTAAAGGAGGGAATTTTATGGCGAAAGCAACAGGGATCAAACTGATCGCCAACAACAAAAAAGCCTTTCATGATTATTTTATAGAGGACACTTATGAAGCCGGTATTTCTCTGGCAGGAACAGAGGTAAAGTCCCTTCGTATGGGCAAGTGCAGTGTCAAGGAATCTTTTATCCGTGTAGAAAAAGGCGAAGTATATATCTATGGAATGCACATCAGCCCCTATGAGAAGGGAAATATCTTTAACAAGGATCCTCTGCGTGTCAGGAAGCTTCTTCTTCACAGACATGAGATCAACAAGATCGAGGGCAAACTTCAGGAAAAAGGTCTCACGCTGGTTCCTCTCAAGGTGTATTTCAAGGGCAGTCTGGTAAAGGTTGAAGTTGGTGTGGCGCGAGGCAAGAAGCTCTATGACAAGAGACAGGATATTGCAAAGAAAGACCAGCGAAGAGAAGCTGAGAGAGAGTTTAAGGTTAAAAATCTGTAACTTTAAAAATTGTATGAATTTTGGGACATTTAGTTGACAAGAATCTGAGACTCTGTATAATTAAGTTAAATAATAATGACATCATAGGACTATTACGTAATAGGAAACAGGAGGGAATAGATATGCTCAAAAAACGTTATTTGGCCATTGCAGGGCTTGCTGTGCTGGCAATAGCTGCATCAGGCTGTGGCAAGAAGAATACAACGGAACAGACACCAGTCCAGGTAACGCCTACTGAAACTCCTCAGGCGACACCTACGGTTACGATAGAACTTGTAAATATGGAAGAGACAACGGAGAAAAATGTAATCGGTGAAAAGACAGCAACAGCTTCCAAGGTTGCTATTGTAAACCGCACCGGTTCAGAGATTGCATCTATCTATATCAGAGAGACGCCATCTGATGATGCAGATGAGGACACTGCTGACGAATGGGGTGATGATCTTGTAAATGGTATGTTCACTCTTAAGAATGGAGAGAATGCAGTTTATTATTATGAGAAGCCATCTTCTTCAGGAAGCACATACGATATTCGTATCGCCTACACAGATGAAGATGCAAACGAATGTTTCTTCAGAAAACTGCCACTGGCATCTATGAAGCAGATTACTCTTCGAATGGACGGAGAGGGAGAAGATTCGATTCCTTATGCAACGTATTTTACAACAACTGGAAGTAAAGAAGTATCTACTCTGAATGAAGTGAAGAAGAGACTTGGTCTTGACACCGATAGCGAAGAAGATGTGACACCGACTCCGGATCCATCTGATTCAGCCGATCCGACGCAGGCACCGGATGATTCTGATAACACAGCCAATCCGACACAGGCACCAAATCCGGATGATAACAACAATAACAGTAATAACGGTGACGACGGAGATAATACAAGTCCGACAGATTCTACGATTCGGACAGCAGAGGGATATATTGGCAGATCATTGGATGATCTGGTTTCAGCGATTGGCGATTCCAATTCATCAGAATATGACGAAGACCCGGATAATGGCACAAGCGGTTATTATTATTACGGAAACTTCACGGTTTCAACAACTGTAGATGCCGATGGAAACGAAGTTGTTACAGGCGTATGGTAAGAATACTGATGCAGATGCATCGGAGGAAAGGATAAATAACTATGAAGAGGATTTTACTGAAATTAAGTGGAGAGGCTCTGGCAGGAGCAGAGAAGAAAGGATTTGATGAGGCTACAGTCATCGCTGTTGCAAAGCAGATCCGCACAATTGTAGAAGAGGGAACTCAGGTAGGTATTGTGATCGGAGGAGGAAACTTCTGGAGAGGACGTACCAGTGAGACCATCGACCGCAATAAGGCAGATCAGATCGGTATGCTGGCTACAGTCATGAACTGCATCTATGTATCTGATATCTGCAGATATCTGGGACTTCGCACAGAGATTTTTACACCGTTCGAATGCGGCGCATTTACAAGCCTCTATTCCAAAGATGCAGTAGAGGAAGGCTTTGCACAGGGCAAGGTTCTGTTCTTCGCAGGCGGTACAGGCCATCCGTATTTCTCTACAGATACAGCAACCGTACTTCGCGCTGTTGAGATCGAGGCAGAGGCGATCCTTCTTGCCAAAGCCGTAGATGGAATCTATGACAGCGATCCGAAGGTTAACCCGAACGCTGTGAAATACGATGAGATCAGCATTCAGGAAGTCGTTGACAAGAAACTGGCAGCTATGGACCTTACAGCATCTATCATGTGCCTGGAGCAAAAAATGCCAATGCTTGTTTTTGGCCTTGAGGAAGAGAACAGCATCATCAATACAGTTCATGGTAAATTCAACGGAACCAAGGTAACTGTATAAAATAAATTACAAGAGGGAGATTTGACAAATGGATGAAAGAGTTCAGAAATATGAGCAGAAAATGACCAAGACACTGAAAGGCTTCGAGGAGGAACTGACAACGATCCGTGCAGGACGTGCAAACCCGCATATTCTTGACAAGATCACCGTAGATTATTATGGAAGCCCGACACCGCTTCAGCAGGTGGCAAACATCACAGTGCCGGAGGCACGTATGATCCAGATCCAGCCATGGGAAGCAAGCCTGATCAAAGGAATCGAGAAAGCAATCCTTACATCTGATCTGGGACTGAACCCGAACAACGATGGTAAACTGATCCGTCTGGTACTTCCGGAGCTCACAGAGGAGCGTCGTAAAGAGCTGGTAAAGGATGTCAAGAAGAAAGGTGAGGCTGCCAAAGTTGCTGTCCGCAATGTCCGCCGTGATGCAAACGATGCATTCAAGAAACTTGGCAAGCAGGACGTTTCCGAGGATGAGATCAAAGACCTTGAGGATGCTGTACAGAAACTGACAGATAAATTTGTCAAAAAGATCGATGAAGCAGTAGATACCAAAGCAAAAGAAATCCTGACTGTATAATCCCGGTCAGGTGGGGAATGAGGAGAGGGAGAGCCGGAAACAGGCTCTCTTTCTGTTGCATAAAAAGAAATAAGAGGAGAAACATATGAGAGTACCAAATCATATAGCTATCATTCTTGACGGAAACGGCAGATGGGCGAAGGCAAAGGGGATGCCGAGAGGATACGGACATATCAAGGGATGTGCGAATCTGGAGACGATCTGTGATGATATCAAGGATCTTGGCGTAAAATACCTGACGGTCTATGCTTTTTCGACAGAGAACTGGAAACGATCCAGAGAAGAAGTAGAGGGCTTGATGAAGCTGTTCCGAAGCTATCTCAAAAAATGCATGAAAAGCGCAGAGAAAAACCATATGCGTGTCAAGGTCATCGGTGATCCATCCGCGTTTTCACCGGATATTCAGGAGAAGATCCGCCAGCTTGAGGAGTTTTCCAAGGATTACGATGAGCTTTATTTCCAGATTGCACTGAATTATGGAAGCCGTGACGAAATCGTGCGAGGTGTGCGTAAACTGGCTCAGGATGTGGCAGACGGCAAACTGGTTCCGGATGCGATCGATGAGTCATGCTTTGAGAATTATCTGGATACTGCCGGAGTTCCGGATCCGGATCTTATGATCCGCACAAGTGGAGAATTAAGACTTTCCAACTTTCTTATGTGGCAGCTGGCTTATACAGAATTTTATTTCACAGATGTTCCGTGGCCAGATTTCCATAAGGAAGAATTAATTAAGGCAATTGAGAAATATAATGAGAGAGACCGCAGATATGGCGGGGTCAAGGAGGAGTAAATAAAGATGTTTAAGACACGATTGATCAGTGGTATCTTTCTGGTGATTGCAGCACTTCTGACGATCATCAGTGGAGGATATGTACTTTTTGTAACTTTGCTCTGTGTTTCTCTTCTTGGAATCCAGGAACTTTATAAGGCAATGGGTGTTCATAAGGATGGCGTAGGACTTCTGGAACTCGCAGGATATCTGGGGACGATCCTGTATTATGCTTCTCTGCTCCTTGGATTTGAGAGATACGGAATGATGGCAGTCCTTCTGGGACTGGTGCTTCTGATGTTTGTATATGTGTTTACATATCCGAAATATGAAGCGGATCAGGTGATGTCAGCATTTTTTGGAATCGTTTATGTGGCAGTCATGCTTTCCTTTATTTTCCTTACGAGAAATCTTGAGGGAGGTAAATTCCTTGTATGGCTGATCTTCCTCTGCTCCTGGGGATGTGATACCTGTGCCTATTGCGTGGGAATGCTGATCGGTAAACACAAGATGGCACCTGTATTGAGCCCTAAGAAATCCGTCGAGGGAGCTGTCGGCGGTGTTGTGGGAGCAGCAGCACTTGGCGCGATCTATGCGGCTGTGACTCATGGACCGATAGTGGAATATGCAGTGATCTGTGCAGTCGGTGCACTGATCTCTATGGTAGGAGATCTTGCTGCATCTGCGATCAAGAGAAATCGCGGCATCAAGGATTACGGCAAGCTGATCCCGGGACATGGAGGCATCCTTGACCGTTTTGACAGTGTGATCTTTACTTCACCGATCATCTTTTATCTTGCGAAGATGATCCTTGGTTTATAAAATTCAGATGAATGGAGGAACTCTGTTTTTATGAAGAAAATTGCGATATTAGGTTCAACAGGTTCTATCGGAACACAGACACTGGATGTTGTGCGCGCAAACGGCGATATTGAAGTCCTTGGTATCAGCGCAGGACGGAATATTGCGAAGCTGGAAGAGCAGGTCAGGGAATTTTCTCCGCAGCTCGTGGCAGTCTGGGATGAAAATGCAGCCAGAGATCTGGCACAGAAGATCCAGGATACAGATACGAAGGTAGTGTCCGGTATGGACGGACTTTTGGAACTGGCAGCAATGCCAGAGACGGAAATCCTTGTTACCGCGATCGTGGGAATGCTTGGGATCCGTCCTACGATCGAGGCGATCCGTGCAGGTAAGGATATTGCGCTGGCAAACAAGGAAACTCTGGTAACTGCAGGACATCTGATCATACCGATGGCAGAGGAATATGGTGTGAAGATCCTGCCAGTGGACAGTGAACACAGCGCGATCTTCCAGTCTCTGAACGGAGAACATAAGGAAGAAGTACATAAACTTCTGATCACAGCGTCCGGCGGACCTTTCCGTGGAAGAAAGAGAGCTGATCTGGAGCATGTGACCCTGGAGGATACCCTGAAACACCCGAACTGGGTAATGGGACAGAAGATCACTGTAGATTCCGCAACTCTTGTCAATAAAGGGCTTGAGGTCATGGAGGCGAAGTGGCTTTTTGGTATGGATCTGGATCATATCCAGGTTGTTGTACAGCCGCAGAGTGTGATCCATTCCATGGTAGAGTTCAAGGATGGAGGAATCATCGCCCAGCTTGGAACACCGGATATGCGCCTTCCGATCCAGTATGCGCTTTATTATCCTCATAGAAGATATCTTGCGGGAGACCGGCTTGATTTTGCGAAACTTGGACAGATCACATTTGAGGAACCGGATATGGAGACCTTCCTGGGACTTCCGATGGCAATCCAGGCATCCAGAGAGGGCGGTTCCATGCCGACCGTATTTAACGCGGCGAATGAACTGGCAGTAAAGAAATTCCTGCACCGTGAGATCCGGTTCCTGGATATTTATGATATTATCGGGCAGGCTATGGAAAGACATATAAAGATCGAGCATCCACAGCTTGAGGATATTCTGGCAGTAGAAAACGAGACTTATCAGTGGATTGAAAGCAGGTGGTAAATTGAAGATTCTGATTGCGATCATCATTTTCAGTGCAATCATTTTGATACATGAGCTGGGACATTTTCTCCTGGCGAAATTGAACGGGATCAGTGTGACGGAGTTTTCTCTTGGAATGGGACCGAGATTATTCAGTGTCCAAAAAGGAGAGACACGTTACTCTGTGAAATTACTTCCTCTTGGCGGTTCCTGTGCCATGGTTGGCGAGGATACGGCAGAGGAAGAACTTCCGGGATCTTTTAATGCGGCTCCGGTATGGGGCAGGATCTCTGTCGTGGCGGCAGGCCCGGTCTTTAACTTTATTCTGGCATTTATCCTGTCGGTGATCATTGTCGGCTTTGTCGGTTATGATCCGGCAGAGATCGTGGAAGTACAGCAGGATTCTGCCGCGTCAGAGGCAGGACTTGAGGCAGGCGATGTGATCACGGAATACAATGGATACCATGTGGATCTGGCGAAGGATCTGTATGTGTACAGTTATCTGAACTCACTCAATGAGGGAGATACAGTTACACTTAAAGTACGCCGCGATGGCGAAACGAAGGAAATCCAGTATACACCGGATGTTTCGGTGAGATATCTTCTTGGATTTAACCGTTCGGATGCATCTTCGATGACAGTAGAATCTCTGATCGAGGGAATGCCTCTTGAAGCGGCGGGGCTTCAGCCGGGAGATACGATCACGGCGATCAACGGAACAGAGGTTGCGGATGGAAAAGCATATGATGCTTACCTTCAGGAGCACCCGCTTTCAGATGAGCCGGTGGAGATTACTTATGTGCGTGACGGACTGGATTATACGGCAACGATCACGCCGCAGGAATACCGCACACCGGTACTTGGATTTTCCTATAATCTGGGATATCAGAAGGCGAACGGGCTTGAAGTGCTGAAATATGGTACCCTGGAAGTGAAATATATGATCCGTACTACACTTCTGAGTCTGAAACAGCTTGTTACAGGCGGCCTCGGCTTTAAGGATCTGAGCGGCCCGGTGGGGGTTGTGGATGCGATCGGAACCACTTATGAGGAAAGCAAGAGCGAGGGCGCGCTGATGCTCTGGATGAATATGCTCAACATGGCGGTCCTTTTGTCGGCAAACCTTGGTGTAATGAACCTTCTGCCTCTTCCGGCGCTGGATGGTGGAAGACTGGTATTTCTGATCGTAGAGGCGATCCGCCGGAAACCGATCAACCGGGAAGTGGAAGGAATGGTGCATTTCGCAGGTCTGATGCTTCTGATGGCATTGATGGTTGTAGTTATGTATAATGATATCCTGAAGATTTTCTGATGTTTTGGGATAAAATGGATTTGACAGTTAAGAGATATGAAGTGAATTAAGAATTATGAAAAACAAAATTTTGGCATCGCTCGTGCTGGCGGGAATATTTATGAGCAGCAGTCTCTGTGATCCGGGAAGTGAGATCCTGGCGGCAGAACAACAGGAAAGTACGAATTTTACGAATGATGACCTGAATTATGAAACAGAAACTCTGAAAGTAAACGTGGAACAAAAGGATACAGGATATACCAAATACTGGGTGGCTCATGTGCAGACGTTCAGCACAGAACAGTTGAAATCTGCATTGTGTGGCGGAACCTATGGAAATCCGCGCAAAACAACATCCGAGGAGCTTGCCTCTCATGATGGAATCATTGGTATCAATGGCAGTGCATTTTCCTATGGTTCGGGAGAACCCGCCCCTGGCAAGACTATGATCAAAGGCGGTCGGATCTATAATGATGTGTATTCAAACGGAAATATTTTCTGTGTGACAGAGGATGGTGGAATGTTTACTGCAGCTGCGGGAATGACGACAAAGGATCTTCTGAACCGCGGTGTGCAGGATACTTACTGTTTTGGTCCGACGCTTGTAGAGAACGGCGAGGCCAGTGAGATTTCCGGGCAGTTCCATCAGACTTCCAGATACCAGAGAGCGGCGGTGGGAATGGTAAGTCCCGGTGACTATTATCTGGTGGTTGTGGATGGTAAAGGCTATGGTGGCTCTCAGGGAATGACTTATCAGGAGCTGCAGCAGGTTTTTCTGGATCTGGGATGTGACTATGCGTACAATCTGGACGGTGGTGGCTCAGCAACGCTTGTATTTAAGGGCAGAGTACTGAATATGCTGACAGATAACGGCAAAGAAAGAGCCTGCGGAGACATTCTGTATTTTGTGGATGCAGGAAATGGTTCCGAAGGCAAAGATATTGTTGTACATGAGGACGAGGGAATGATTCGTTCTGCAGGAGACTCTATATGGTAGTCTCCTGATTTTTTTGTGCTGTTCCGAAGAATCCTGACATAAACTATCCTGAGAGGTTTTTTCGGGAGAAATTTATGGAATTCTATGAAAAAATTCGGGCGCAGCAGGAAAATGTTGACCAGGGTCAATTGAAAGTCACAGTAATGACGGCAGATGGAACGCGTCCGGTTGAAAATGCCCGGGTAAAAATATCCTATACCGGAGAGAGCGGACAGACGATCGAGGAAGTACGGACTGATTCCTCCGGACAGATACCGGTTCTGGATGTAAAAACGCCTCCGCTGGAATACAGCATGGAACCGTCAGAGCAGCAACCATATGCGGAATATACGGTTCAGGTCGAGGCGGAGGGTTTTGAGAACTCTGAAGTAGCGGGTACGCAGGTACTCCCGGGAGTTCTTGCCCAGCAGACAGTCAGTGTGAATTTCCAGGCAGGCGCTTCTTTTGAACGAATCGTGATCGGTCCGCATACTCTGTGGGGCGAGTATCCGCCAAAGATTGAGGAGGCAGAGATCAAGCCTGTAAATGAAAGTGGCGAGATTGTTCTGAGCCGGGTTGTTGTGCCGGAATATATTGTCGTTCATGACGGACCTGTAAATGATAATACAGCACAGGATTATTATGTTCGTTACAAAGATTATATTAAAAATGTGGCGAGCAGTGAAATTTACGCTACCTGGCCGGATGATACGATCCGGGCAAATGTTCTGGCAATCATGTCATTTACATTGAACAGAGTCTATACGGAATGGTACCGGAACAAAGGAAAAGATTTTACAATTACATCGTCCACTGCCTATGATCACAAATGGATTCATGGAAGAAATATTTTTGACAGTATTTCCAGAATCGTAGATGAGCTTTTTGAAAATTATCTGTCGAGACCGGATGTGAGACAGCCGATTCTGACCCAGTACTGTGACGGACGGCAGGTACAGTGCAGAAACCGCGGATGGATGACACAATGGGGCAGTAAATCGCTGGGAGATCAGGGGTACTCTCCAATAGAAATTCTTCGGTATTTTTATGGAAATGATATTTATGTAAATGTTGCAGAAGCAGTATCGGGGATTCCTTCTTCCTGGCCGGGATATGATCTTAATATCGGGGCAACAGGAAATAAAGTCCGCCAGATTCAGGAACAGCTGAATGTGATTAGCGATGCATATCCGGCGATACCGAAGGTTGGAGTAGATGGGATTTATGGCGAGCAGACAAAGAATTCTGTTCGTAAATTTCAGGATGTCTTTGGACTTCCTGAGACGGGAATTACAGACTATCCGACCTGGTATAAGATTCAGGAGATTTATGTCGCTGTCAGCAGAATTGCAGAATTGAATTAAATTCACAAAAAAACGGAAAAATTTCAAAAAAAGCCTTGACTTTGTCAGTTGTTTCTGGTATCCTACTACATGTCGCGAGGGAAGAGAATAAAGAATTCCCAAAGAAATGCGATATGCGGAAGTGTCGGAACTGGCAGACGAGCAAGACTAAGGATCTTGTAAGCATTGCGCTTGTGTGGGTTCAAGTCCCATCTTCCGCATGAGAGAGAACTCCTGTTAAATCAGGAGTTTTTTTTATGCCATAGCAGATAACTCCATAATGTTCTGCCGATACAAAAAAGAAATTTTTTTTGAAAAAAAGAGGAATTTGAAACATTATGTAGAATATAATTAATATAGGGTATTTTGTCGTTACTGTGAACCATAGTGTTTTTGCACCTGTGGAGGTAGTGCCTATGAATATACGGGAGAAGATGGAACAGCAGGAACTGGAACTTTTGAGTCCATATGCGGCGTGCAGCGTTCATTCCAGAGGCAGGGAACGCACCGAGGAGGAATGCGATGTCAGGACCGTTTATCAGAGAGACCGTGACCGGATTCTCCACAGCAAGGCATTTCGCAGACTGAAGGATAAGACACAGGTGTTTCTTGCACCACACGGGGACCATTACAGGAACCGGCTCACGCATACACTTGAGGTATCGCAGATCGCACGCACGATAGCCAAGGCACTTCGCCTGAATGAAGATCTGGTGGAGGCGATCGCGCTCGGACATGATCTTGGACATACACCATTTGGGCATGCGGGGGAGCATGCGCTTGATGAGATCCATCCGGGTGGTTTTACTCATTACCGTCAGAGTATTCGTGTCGTGCAGATCCTGGAGAAGAACGGTGAGGGACTGAACCTTACATGGGAAGTGAGGGATGGCATTCTGAACCATCGGCTCAGCGGCAGTCCTGCGACACTGGAAGGACAGGTTGTCCGCTTTTCCGACAAAATAGCTTATATCCATCATGATATGGATGATGCACAGAGAGCAGGTATCCTGACAGAAGATGATATCCCTGTGACGCTTCGGATACTTCTGGGGTATACAACGAGGGAGAGACTGAATACTTTTGTGCATGATATCATAGAGAACAGCCTTGAGAGAGACCATATCTGTATGTCGGAGAGAATCTTCACGGCACTGATGGATCTTCGGACGATTATGTTCCAGAATGTATATACGCATCCGGAGGCAAAGAGAGAAGAACACAAAGCAGTCAGAATGCTTAAGAAACTATATGAATATTATATCGAGAACCCGGAACAGATGTCCAGGGAATATCAGGAACTCATGAAGCGAGGAGAGTCCGGATCCCAGGCGGTCTGTGATTACCTTTCTGGTATGACAGACCAGTATTCCATGGAGAAGTTCCGGCAGATATACATACCAAAGTCCTGGGAAGGCTATTAAGCAGCAGAGGAGGATGGGCAATGCGTTATTCGGACGATATCATTGAAGAAGTACGTCAGAAGAATGATATTGTAGATGTGGTATCCCAATATGTGAAATTAACCAGGAAGGGCAGTTCCTATTTTGGGTTATGTCCTTTCCACAATGAGAAGACACCTTCATTTTCCGTAACACCGGGGAAGCAGATGTATTATTGCTTTGGCTGCGGAGCCGGTGGGAATGTTTTTAATTTTATCATGGAATATGAGAACTATACGTTTGGTGAGGCTTTGAAATATCTGGCTGACCGTGCGGGAGTGGAACTTCCCCAGATCGAGTATTCCAAAGAAGTGAGAGAGAAGGCACAGGAGCGCGCAGAGCTTCTGGAGATCAACAAGCAGGCCGCGCAGTATTTCTACTATCAGCTCCGTACAGAGAAGGGCGCGCAGGGGTATCAGTACCTTACAGGGCGCGGGCTCAGTGAGGAGACGATGCGTAAGTTCGGGCTTGGGTATTCGGACAAATTCGGCGGAGGACTGTATCAGTTCCTTAAGTCCAAGGGCTACGGTGATGACCGGCTTCGGGAATCCGGGCTTTTTAATGTGGACGAGCGTCATGGTATGTATGATAAGTTCTGGAACCGTGTGATCTTTCCGATCATGGACGTTAATAACCGTGTGATTGGTTTTGGCGGACGTGTGATGGGTGACGGCAAACCGAAGTATCTGAACTCCCCGGAGACCAAGATCTTTGATAAGAGCCGTAACCTGTACGGACTTAATGTCGCGAGGACGACGAGGAGGAAATATCTGATCCTCTGTGAAGGATATATGGATGTGATCTCCATGCATCAGGCAGGTTTTACCAATGCGGTGGCTTCGCTTGGAACGGCACTGACTTCCGGCCACGCCAGCCTTCTGAAGCGTTATACGCAGGAAGTCCTGCTTCTCTACGACAGTGATGAGGCAGGTGTCCGTGCGGCACTCCGTGCGATCCCGATCCTGCGGGAAGCTGGCGTCAATTCCAGAGTTGTGAATCTGCGGCCATATAAGGATCCGGATGAATTTATCAAGAACCTTGGAGCGGAAGCTTTTGAGGAACGGCTTGAGCAGGCGTCGGACAGCTTTATGTTCCGGGTCAGCATTGCAGAGAGCGAGTTCCCGATGGAGGAGCCGCAGGGGCAGAACCGTTTCTTTGAACGCTGTGCAGAGATGCTTCTGGAACTGAAGGATGAACTGGAGCGGAACCTCTATATCGAGGCGATCGTTAAGAAGTACCGCGGTCAGTACGGTATCAGCGTGGAGGATCTCCGTAAGAGAGTCAATACACTGGCGCTTAAGGGTACACCGGCAGAACGCCGCATCCAGCCAAAGAAAAGTCAGGAAGGTGCACCTAAGAAAAAAAAGGACAGTGCTTCCGATCAGGCGCAGAAACTGATGCTGACCTGGATCGTTACCTACCCTAAGATCTTTGACAAAGTGGCACAGTATCTGACACCGGAGGATTTTGTGGTCCCTCTGTACAGGGAAGTGGCGCGGATGCTTTTTTCTCAGAGGGAAGAAGGCGAGGTAAATCCGGCCAGACTCCTGAACAGTTTCACAGACAGTGAAGAGCAGAGAGAAGTTGCATCGCTGTTTAATGCGACGATCCATCTGGAGACTCCCAAGGAGCAGGATCAGGCTTTTGCCGATACGCTTCTTCGGATCAAGACAGAGAGTCTTGCAGAAAGAAACCGCAACTGGAATCCCACGGATATGGCGGGATTTCAGGAAATCATCAAAGCAAAAAAAGAATTAGAGGAACTCGGCCGAAAACGCCGGGATCTGCATATTTCTTTTGAATAAGGATAAAATATAAACACTATATGGAGGGAATAAGCACCTATGGAAATGAATATGGGCAAATTCAGCGAAAAACTGGTTGAGCTTCTGGAGCTTGCAAAAAAGAAAAAGAACGTACTGGAATACCAGGAGATCAGTGATTTCTTCAAAGACCAGCCTCTTGAAGTTGAACAGATGGAAAAGGTATACGATTTCCTGGAAGCCAGCGGAGTCGATGTGCTCCGTATTTCAGGCAATGATGACAGCCTGATGCTGGACGATGATGCAGAGCTGGACAAGCTGGATGATGAGGAAGAAATCGAGCTGGACAAGATCGATCTTTCTGTACCGGAAGGTGTCAGCATTGAAGACCCTGTCCGTATGTACCTCAAGGAAATCGGTAAAGTCAGCCTTCTTACAGCAGATGAGGAGATCGAGCTTGCAAAGCGTATGGAGCAGGGCGATGAGGATGCCAAGAAACGTCTGGCAGAAGCCAACCTTCGTCTTGTAGTCAGCATTGCAAAGCGTTATGTAGGACGTGGAATGTTGTTCCTGGACCTGATCCAGGAAGGAAACTTAGGTCTTATCAAAGCCGTTGAGAAATTCGATTACCGCAAGGGATATAAATTCAGTACCTATGCAACATGGTGGATCCGTCAGGCAATCACAAGAGCGATCGCTGATCAGGCGAGAACGATCCGTATTCCTGTGCATATGGTAGAAACTATCAACAAGCTGATCCGCGTTTCCCGTCAGTTACTCCAGGAGTTAGGCCGTGAACCTACCCCGGAAGAAATCGCAGAAGAGATGGATATGAATGTTGACAGAGTGCGTGAGATCCTCAAGATCTCTCAGGAACCGGTATCTCTGGAAACTCCGATCGGTGAGGAGGAGGACAGCCACCTTGGAGATTTCATCCAGGATGACAACGTTCCGGTACCGGCAGATGCAGCAGCATTTACTCTTCTTAAGGAACAGCTGATCGAAGTTCTCGGAACTCTTACCGAGAGAGAACAGAAAGTCCTGAGACTGCGTTTCGGACTGGACGACGGACGTGCACGTACCCTTGAGGAAGTTGGTAAGGAATTCAACGTTACAAGAGAGCGTATCCGTCAGATCGAAGCCAAAGCACTGCGTAAACTGCGTCATCCGAGCCGCAGTCGCAAACTGAAGGATTATCTGGACTGATGGGCGCATCTGTACAGATTTCCAGGAGACTTGGCGCGATCGCCGATCTGGTAACACAAGGAAACCGGCTGGTAGATGTGGGATGTGATCATGGATATCTGCCGGTGTACCTGAAGCTTGAGGGAAGGATCCCAAGCGCGATCGCAACAGATGTTGCAGAGGGACCATTGTCCCGGGCACGAGAGCATATTGAACAGTACGGACTGGGCTCTTACATAGAGACGAGACGATGTGACGGGCTTGCCGATGTCGGACATGGAGAGGGAAATACCCTCGTCATTGCCGGCATGGGCGGACCGCTGATGGAGCGGATCCTTGAGGGCGGCAGAAGCATCTGGGATGATTTTCAGGAGATGATCCTTCAGCCGCAGTCAGATATCCCGCATTTCCGTCATTTTCTTCTTGAGAATGGATTTCATATCATAGAAGAAGAGATGATCCTTGAGGACGGCAAGTTTTACCCGATCATGAAGGTGAAGCGAGATGCCAAAGCGGAGTCTGAGAAATGGAGCGTTCAGGAGGAAATGTTTGGAAAGTTCCTTCTGGAGAGGAAGCATCCGGTTCTTGAGAAATTCCTGGAAAGAGAGCTCAGGATCCATGAGGAGATCCTTGAGAAGCTCAAAGAAGCTTCCGGGGAGAGCGCAGTAAACCGCAAAAAAGAAGTTGAGGAGGAGCGGCAGCTTATCCTGGCTGCCCTGGACCGATATGAAAGTAAAGGAACTGACAGCGTGGCTGGAGAATAAATATCCGGCTAAGGCAGCAGAACACTGGGATAATGTAGGACTTCTGGTTGGTGATGATGAGGCAGAAGTTTCTCATATCTTTCTTGCACTGGATCTGACAGAGGAAACTCTGGAAGAAGCGATCCAGGCAGGAGCAGACATGATCATCACACATCATCCGATGATCTTTGGCGGGATCAAAAAGATCAATAACCATGATTTTACCGGAAGGAAGATCATGCGCCTGATCAGAAATAATATTTCTTATTATGCCATGCACACCAATTATGATGTCCTTGGAATGGCAGATTTAAGTGCAGATTATCTGAAACTTGAGGAGCGGGAAGTTCTTTCTGTGACAGAGGAGACCAGGGACCGCTGTGAGGGATTGGGCCGTGTCGGCATGCTTTCGAAGCAGATGAGTCTCAGAGAATGTGGAGAATTTGTAAAGGCTGCACTTTCTCTGAATGATGTCAAGATTTATGGAGATCTTGAGCAGTCGGTGCACAGAGCTGCGATCTGTACAGGAAGCGGCAAGAGCATGATCTCAGACGTACTTGCCAAAGGTGCGGATGTGTATGTCACCGGTGATATTGACCATCATACAGGAATTGATGCAGTGGCAGCAGGACTGGCGGTCATCGATGCCGGTCACTACGGCACAGAATATATTTTTATGGATGCCATGAAAAAGAAGCTCGGCGAAAACTTCCCGGAACTTCCGATCACATGTGCAAAAGTAAAAAGCCCGTATACGATATTGTAGATATCGAACTATAACTATAAAAACGGGAGGGTTTTTATGGAGAATATGGCAAAAGTAACGATCAATGGCGAAACGAAAGAATATCCCTGTGGAACTTCCTACAGGGATATTGTCAATGAATACCAGAAAGATACAGAGGCTCCGATCATACTGGTCACGGTGGATGGGAGACTTCGGGAGCTTCATAAGAGGGTCAAGGGTGACTGCCAGATAGAGTTTGTCACTACCAGAGACCATATTGGCTTTTCTACGTACAAGAGAAGCGCCTGCCTTGTACTGCTCAAAGCAATCTACGATGTGGCAGGCAAGGACGCGGTCGAGAAGGTGGAGATCCATTATTCCGTTGGCTCCGGCTATTATTTTACAATGACTGGATTTGTAGGATTGGATCAGGACTTTCTGGATCAGGTCAGAACACAGATGCATGAGATCGTAGATGCAAAAGTGCAGATCTGCAAGCGTTCCGTCAATACAGATGAGGCGATCGCACTGTTTCACCATCATCACATGTATGACAAGGAGAAGCTGTTCCGGTACCGCCGTGTTTCCAAGGTGAATATCTATAATATTGGAAACTATGAGGATTATTTCTATGGATATATGGCAGATCATACCGGCTATGTGAAATATTTTGACCTCAAGCTTTATGATGAGGGCTTTGTCCTGGAACTGCCGGAGCGTAAGGCTCCATCCGTGATTCCGCCGTTTGCCCCGGAGGAAAAAATATTTAAGGTACAGAAGGAATCCCAGGAATGGGCGGAAAAGATGGATATCTCCTATGTCGGTGATCTGAATGACCGGATCACCAGAGAAGGGGTAGGGAATATCCTTCTGGTCCAGGAAGCGCTTCAGGAGGCCAGGATTTCCAGGATCGCAGAGCAGATCGTAGCAGATGGAAGCAGAAAATTCATCATGATCGCAGGCCCGTCTTCATCAGGAAAGACCAGTTTTTCGCATCGGCTGTCAATCCAGCTCACAGCACATGGCATGAAGCCGCATCCGATCGCTGTAGACAACTATTTCAAAAACAGAGAGGATACACCGCTGGATGAATACGGTGAGAGAAATTATGAATGCCTGGAAGCACTGGACGTGGAGAAATTCAACGAAGATATGCTGGCTCTTCTTCGTGGCGAGCGCATTGAACTGCCGGTATTTAACTTTGTGACAGGCCACAGGGAATACCGGGGAGATTTCCTTAAGCTTGGGAAAGAGGATGTCCTCGTTATCGAGGGAATCCATGGACTTAATGACAAACTGAGTCATTCCCTTCCAAAAGAAAGTAAATTCAAGATCTATATCAGTGCGCTGACACAGCTGAATATCGACAAACACAACCGTATCCCGACCACGGATGGCAGACTGATCCGAAGGATTGTGCGTGATGCGAGAACGCGCGGAACGAGTGCAAAGGACACGATCGCCAGATGGCCGTCGGTAAGAAGAGGAGAGGAAGCAAACATCTTCCCGTATCAGGAAGAGGCAGATGTGATGTTTAACTCCGCACTTGTCTATGAACTGGCCTGCCTGAAGCTTTATGCAGAGCCGCTTCTGTTCGGGATCGGCAAGGATGAGCCGGAATATATCGAGGCAAAACGCCTTTTGAAATTTTTCGACTATTTTGTCGCCGTGCCAAGTGACGATATCCCGCGGAATTCTCTTCTCAGGGAGTTTGTAGGGGGGAGCTGTTTTGATGTATGATTCTTTTTCCGCTCATCTTATGCCTTTGATAAACAGTTCCTTTGCTCCCGGACAGGCACAGGCTACTGTGGATGCTTTTCAGGATCCGGGTCAACGGCAGATCGCACAGGCGGAGTTATATTATTTTTCAGGACGTGCGCAGGAATGCAGAAACATTGCGGAGCTTTATCTGCAGGACAAAGATCTCTGCCTGCGCCTGTCCGCAGGACTTTTGTATTCTTTTTCCAATCTTACGCTGGGAAATCCATCTGCTTCCAGGATGGGATTTCGAAACATCCAGGAATGCCTTCGTCTTGCAGAAGAAAACTCTGCATCAGAAGAAGTTATGGCTTCCTGTGTTTTTGTCGGCTATCTGGCAACGGTTCTGATGCATCTTCCGGCAGACGGACTTCCACCTCTCAAGGATTTTCTGCCGTACCTGCCGGCGGGTATTCGTGCTTATGCAATCTATATCCTCGCACACAATGCTTATCTGAATGAAGAATATGAGCGGGCACTGGGATTATGTCAGTCAGTTTTTCTGATGCTTGATGGCTGTTATCCCATTGCTATGGAATATCTCTACTGCGTGATCATTATGTGTCTGAATAACCAGAAGAAACACGAGGAAGCCAGGGAAATCCTGATGAAAGCATGGAACATGGCGAAACCGGATGGATTTCTGGAACCGTTCATCGAGCACCACGGACTGATGCTTGGCCAGATCGAAGCCTGTATCAAACCAACAGAACCGGAAAATTACAAACGGCTTTCACAGGCAGTCATTGCTTTCAGCCGCGGCTGGATGGATATTCATAATCCACAGCTTCAGAGCTCTGTTACAGATAAGCTGACACCTATGGAATTTTCCATAGCCATGCTTGCAAGCAAAGGCTGGACCAACCGGGAGATCGCAGATCACCTGTCCATGTCAGTCAATACGATCAAACATTATCTCTCCCGCATTTTTCAGACACTGGGTGTGGAAAAGCGCGAAGAACTGAAACCTTTTGTAAATAAATAACAGACAAAGATACATACGGCGGTCAATTGCGACCGCCGTAATACTTTTTTCAGAAAAAAAAGGCACTTTTTTGGCTTCTGATGGGCATTACATAATTTTGTTCTGTAAAGTATAATATTTCCATAAAATATAAAATGTGGAAGGAGGAACAAAATGAAGAAAAATGAATTAGTGAAAAAGAGCCGGAAACTGCTTTCAGCGATCCTGACCGGAACAGTGCTGATCACATCTGTGGTACCGGAATCCCTCATCTGGGCGGCTGATGTGGAAATGCAGGAATTCGAAGACGGCGAAGACAATGAGGATGTGATCTTTGAAGCTGCAGAAGAAGCTGCAGAAGAACCTGCAGAAGAACCTGAGACAGAGGATATTGAGGAAAGTGGAGAAGTGGAGATCCAGGATCTTTCAGAATCCCAGGACGAAGATGATACTGAGGATGCCGTGGAAGTGGAAGAAGACTTTACGGATGGAGTTGCTCTTTTTAGCAGCGGCAGTGAGATGGCAGTGGGAACAGCGGCTGCGAATACGATTTCGCCGGGGGAAAATGTAAAGATCACTTCAGGAGGAACGTATACGGTACAGGGTGGAACATATACTAAGACTGGGCCTCGCGATCCCTTCGGTGGTGTAATTACTATTGACACTACAGAGAAAGTTACTCTGGAGATTACTGGAAACATTAATATGCCAGGGGATGATGATGGCTGTTTTATTAGTATAGAAAATGCTTGTAAAGAGTTAACGATTATTAATGAGTATACGGTGAATGTTGATAATAATGTTTTTCTGAACAATAAAAATAAAGATGCAACAGTTACTTTTGAGGGCGGTACTTATGAGGCTTTAACGAACAATGGAGTTCCCATAATTCAAAACGGAGGGGTTGTTAACCTTAAGAATGCTAAATTTAATGCAACTGGTTCTTTTGACTATGGAGTTATTGTAAGGAATGGGTGGTTCGAAAATGATGGAACAATAAATATTCAAAATGGAACGATATTGGACTGTGGCGGTAATACAGGTATTGGTAATGGTTGTATTGAAAGAGGAACCGTCAATATGTATGGCGGAACCATTACATCCCCATCTTCGAAGAAGGGCCCTATAACTATAGGAATAAATGCAGCGAAAATTAAAGTTGTTGGTGGAAAAATTCAAAATTATGATTGGGGAATTTATCTAGAAGGACAAACCAATGTATCAGCTACTATTGGAAATGTAACCTTTGAAAATAATGATTGCGATATTGTCATGGATTCAGGAAAAAAATTTACCATACAAGATGACTTCCAAGGAACTGCAAGTGTTGAGGTAAATAGTTTCCCATGTACAATTACAACCCCTGGAACGTCTCCGGAGATGTGCAAAAGGATTACTTATACTGATGGCTTTCATTCTATAAGTTATGATACAACTGAAAAGTGTCTGTACGTAAGTGATCATCTTCATTCATGGAGTTATTCAACAAGTGCTAATAAAATCATTGCAACATGTACGGCGAAGCCAAATTGTGAATTTAATCCCGGTAAATTAGATTTAACCCTGGCAGCAGCTGATGCATACTATTCCGGCAATACTTATACCGGAGCAACCGTGACAAATGGCATTGCTTATCAGTCAGATAATGAAGCGGATATCGTATATTATCTGAAAGACGGCACGAAGACCAACAGCAGCAACAGCGGTGCTACAAGTGAAGGTGCCGCACCGGTAAATTCGGGACAATATACGGTAAAAGTCACGTTTGGCGGTCAGACAATAAGTGCTGATTTTAAGATTAAAAAAGCGAAAATTAATCCGACAGTGACCATGGATGACTGGACCTATGGACAGAAGGCGAACACACCAAGCATAACAGTTAAGTCAGGTGAAAGTGACATCACAGATTCCTATGATGCCTCCGGTTTTACCTGTACGTACTACACAGATGGTAGCTGTACAGATATGACGACCGCAGCAGATGGTGCAGCCACAAATGGAGGAGTACCAAAGAATGCAGGTACTTACTATGTGAAAGCGGTTGTGCCGGAGAATGGAAATTATGCAGGGGCAGAAGCGGAAACTTCCTTCACGATCGCACCACGTCCGGCAGACTTAGCCTGGTCGAAAACAGATCTGATTTATACAGGAAGTGAGCAGAGCGTATCGGCGACGGTTGCGAATGCACTGGAGGGCGATTCTTTTGCAATTGCCTATGAAGGCAATACACAGACAGAAGCAGGTGACAGCTATACGGCAACGGTAACAGATCTTGGAAATGATAACTATACACTTACCGGTGCCACGGGTGTTTCCAGGAACTGGAGCATCAGTTATCTGCAGAGTTCAGCGGCTGCACAGGTTTCCGGAACGAAAGGTAACAATGACTGGTACATAAGCCCTGTGAAACTTGTACCGGACAGTGGATACCAGATATCGACGGACAAAACAGACTGGAAGGATTCGCTTGGGGATTACACAGAGCAGGGAGAACAGTCTGCAGGATATTATCTGAAAGAGACTGCAACAGGTGCTGTTACCGATAAAAAAACAGTAACCTTCAAAATTGATACCGGAATGCCGTCAGGCAGTATCCGGATCGGGGAAAATACATTTGACAGTTCCCTGAAGGATATTACTTATGGTTACTGGTTCAAGGATAATGTTTCTGTTGACATCACAGGTGCAGATAGTGCCAGTGGAATTGCTTCTGTAGAATACCAGGCGGTCAGTGCGGAGGAATCCTATGATGCAAACGGCACATGGCTTCCATGGAATGCAGAGGAGAAACTTTCCCTGACAGAAAGCGGCAGGTATGTGGTCTATGCCCGTGTTACAGACAAGGCAGGAAACCAGACGATCGTCAATTCTGATGGGGTAGTTGTATTTAAAGATTCTGTAGTTGTGGATTCTTCCATCGACTACACAAGAACAACCAAAGCTTCCGTGGACGCGAAAGTGAAATTGAATGGAAACACCGTAGCGTCTGTAAGAAACGGAGAAACCACTCTGACAGAGGGAAAGGATTATACAGTTTCCGAAGACAGGATCACATTCAGCGGAGAGTATCTGGATACTCTGGAAGCAGGCACTTATAAACTGACAGTTGCATATCATCCGCAGGGTGTGACAGAATACAAAGGCGGTGACAAACCTGCCGACAGTCAGATCGCAGTAAATGTCAGCCGTCAGACAGCAAATGTAAAAATCACAGGTACGCTGGATAAGGAATACGACGGACAGCCGGCAGATCTGGCATATACAACAAACAGCAATGCCAATATCAAAGTTGAATACAACGTAAATGAAACCTGGCAGACAGAAGCCCCGATACACGCAGGAACTTATGAAGTCAGGGTCAGTGTATCCGAAAATGGTGATTTTACCGCTGCTTCCGATACGAAGGCTTATACGATCCGGCAGCGGGAAGTTGTGATCTCCGGAATCACTGCAAAAGGTAAGGTATATGACGGAACTGTGGATGCGGAACTGGATTACAGCAAAGCCGTGTTTGCAGGAGCAGTGAAAGGTGACAGCCTTACAGTAAGTGCAGAAGGTACTTTTGCAGACAGCAATGCAGCCAAAGGGAAAACTGTTACGATCACAAAGCCTGTGCTGGGCGGCGGATCGGCAGGGGATTATATCCTGGCAGATAACGGGCAGCAGACAAGTACCACAGCAGATATCAGCCCGAAAGAGATCACGGTAACTGCTGGCAATAAGAATAAAATTGCCGGTAAAGCAGATCCTGTCCTTACTTATACGGCGAAAGGTCTGGTGGGAAAAGACACTTTATCAGGAATTACAGTAAGACGAAAAGCCGGTGAAAAGGCGGGAATCTATCCGATCATAGTTTCTCAGGCTTCCGGTTCTAATCCAAATTACAGGATTACTTTCAGGAAAGGTATCTTCACGATTGAGCAGGCTGATCAGTCCAAACTGAGCGGAAAGGCCGTTTATCGCCTGAAACTTCCGATATTTTTTGCAACGGGCAAGGCACAGAAGAACAGCATTGTCGTTTCCTGGAGAAAGTATCCTGGTGCAGCTGGTTATGATGTTTTCTGGCACTACTGTGACGGAAGCATAAATTATAAAAAGGCCGGAACGGTTAAAAATGGAAAGCTTTCTATGACACATAAGAATCTGAGGTCGAACCGTGAATATAAGTATTTTGTTGCTGCTTATAAAATGGTAAAAGGCAGAAAAATTTACATTGCCAAATCCAATGAAATGCATGTTGCCATGAAACAGGCACGTACAACAAACGCCGTTTCGATTAAAGTAAACAGGACTACGGTTATTCTAAAACCGGGCAAAACCTTCAGGCTGAAGTGTCAGCTTACAGGTGAAAACCGAAAAAAGAAGCTGCTTTCCCATTCAAGTCCCTACCGCTATTACACTGCCAACAGCAAAATTGCAACGGTAAGCCAAAACGGGGTGATCCGGGCAAAGGCGAAGGGAAGCTGCAGCATATATATTCTTGCCAGCAACGGTGTATATAAAAGAGTGACTGTAAAAGTTAAGTAAAGCAGCCGGTTATAATTTTTCAATTTACTTATTTATAGTACTTTACTTAAAGCGGGATTCGTGTTAGAATAGCATTCGTGCGAGCAGGCCAGGTGATCGCGGCTGTACAGACGAAAGGGTACAGACGAGGAAAGTCCGGGCTTCACAGGGCAGGATGCCGGATAACGTCCGGTGGAGGTGACTCCCAGACCAGTGCAACAGAAATAAACCGCCTCCTTTGGAGGTAAGGGTGGAAAGGCAGTGTAAGAGACTACCGCCGTTGTGGTAACAGAACGGGCACATGTAAACTCCATTTGAAGCAAGACCGAAACGAAAGCGATACGGCTGCCCGTCGTGCTTTCAGGTGGGTCGCTCGAGCCAGCTGGCAACGGCTGGCCTAGATAGATGATCACTCAACGACATAACCCGGCTTATCGGTCTGCTCGCACAAAAAAAGAAACGCTCATTTCGAAGCGTTTCTTTTTTTGTGTTCTGAAACAGGATTATTTATTGCGTTTACCGCGATATTTCTCCTCACAATACTTACATCTGTAAACTTCCTTCTCCGGGTCAGCGAGGATGAATACGTGATCCAGGCCCTGCTCGATGGAAGTGATGCAGCGTGGGTTCTTGCATTTGATGACGTTTGTGATCTGTTTTGGAAGTTTCAGGATCCTTTTCTCAACGATCTTCTCGTCTTTGATGATGTTGACGGTGATGTTGTGATCGATGAAACCGAGAATGTCCAGGTCAAGGTTTTCGATAGGGCATTCTACCTTGATGATGTCCTTGACACCCATTTTGTTGCTCTTGGCATTCTTGATGATGGCAACGGTGCAGTCAAGTTTGTCGAGTTTCAGGTCATGATAAATGGTCATGGCTTTGCCGGCCTTGATATGGTCAAGTACGAAACCTTCGTGAAGTGCTCCAACGTTTAACATTATACTTCCACCTCCAGTAATCTAAGAATCAGTGCCATACGGACATAGACACCATACTGTGCCTGCTTGAAGTATGCGGCACGCGGATCATCATCTACTTCAACAGCGATCTCGTTTACACGCGGAAGCGGATGAAGAATGTACATATCCTTTGGAGCCAGTTCCATTTTCTGTTTGTCGAGGATGTAGAAATCCTTCATGCGTACGTAATCTTCTTCGTTGAAGAAACGTTCTTTCTGTACACGTGTCATGTAGAGAATGTCAAGCTTCGGAAGTGCATCTTCCAGACGCTCTACTTCTTCGAATTCTACGTTATTCTTCTCAAGGATATCTTCACGGATGTAGCTTGGTACACGAAGTTCTTCCGGTGAGATCAGAACGAATTTCACATTGGAATAACGAAGTACCAGCGCCTCGATCAGAGAATGAACGGTACGGCCGAATTTCAGGTCGCCACACAGACCGATCGTAAGGTTGTCAAGTCTTCCCTTGAGGGAACGGATAGTAAGAAGATCAGTGAGGGTCTGAGTAGGATGCTGATGACCACCGTCACCGGCGTTGATAACAGGAATAGAAGAAGCCATAGAAGCTACGAGCGGAGCACCTTCTTTCGGATGACGCATAGCACAGATATCTGCATAACAGGAAACGACACGAATCGTATCGGCAACACTTTCGCCTTTGGCAGCGGAACTGGAACCGGCAGAAGAGAAACCTAAAACCTTGCCGCCAAGATTCATCATGGCTGCTTCAAAACTTAAACGTGTACGTGTGCTTGGTTCATAAAAACAGGTGGCAAGTCGCTTATCATCGCAGACATGCGCATACTTTGATGGATTTTTTTCAATGTCGCTGGCAAGAGTCAGAAGATCGTCAAGTTCTTCTTTGGAAAGATCCAGCGGGCTCATTAAATGTCTCATAAGAAACCTCCCTTATTGATGTTGCGAAAATTCAATAAAATTCTCTCTTGCACAATCATATACTACAAGAATCGATTTTTCAAGCAGATTTCGTAAGTATTTTTTCAAAAATCAATCCTGCGGCAAACCAGAGAGGAGCATAGTCGAGCCGGATGATCCCTCTGTACTGAAAACGGGCAGCGGAGTAATCCCATGGACAGATGCCGATTTCTCTGAGAAAACTGCCGCTTATGAATTCGACCATATAAAATCCCAGCATATAGAGAAGTCCGCGGCAGACGAAAGACAGGGAGGAGATCCGTGCATACAAAGGAGCGATGATGGCAGCACAGCCGTAGATTGGGAACATGAGAAGCGAACTTTTGCCTGTCATTGTCCACTGGCCGGACAAAAGGGAGTGAAGCCCGGTCCAGAAAACCTCCATGCACCATCCGATCGAGCCGCAGAGAAAAAAGTTTGTCAGATTCTGGTTCATAGCGGTTCCTCCTGAAGTAAAAAAGATTTGATCAAAACCAATATTAACGATGCGTTAATTAGTATGGCTGGTCTTGAAAAAAAGATACACAGATGTTATATTTATACAAATAACACATTTAAGAAACAGGAGCATACAACATGGATTATCAGCAAAGCAGGGCATACATCAGAGACGCAGAGCAGTACGCGGGCGGTGCCCTGGATCTTACCAATATAAAGGAAATTATGAAGCGCCTTGGCAATCCCCAGGATCAGCTTAAATATGTTCATGTAGCAGGAACCAACGGCAAGGGATCCGTGATCGCGTATTTATATACGACACTGACCAATGCCGGATATCACGTTGGACGGTATATTTCCCCATCCGTATATTCTTACAGAGAAAAGATCGAGGTGGAGGGAACACCGATCAGCAGAGAGCAATTTGCAAAACATACGACCAGGGTTGCTGCAGTGATCGAAGAAATGACCGCAGAAGGTCTTGCACATCCCACCCCATTTGAAATCGAAACGGCGGTGGCATTTTTATTTTTTGCAGAAGAAAAATGTGATCCGGTCATCCTGGAAGTAGGCATGGGCGGTATCACAGATGCGACAAACCTGATCCGCACGACAGAACTTGCCGTTCTCGTACCGATCAGCATGGATCATCAGTCCTTCCTTGGCAACACGATCGCAGAGATCGCGGAGAAAAAAGCCGGCATCATCAAACCAGGCTGCAGCGTGGCAACGATCGGACAGGAACCGGAGGCACTGAAGGTCATAGAGAACGTAAGTCATGAGGCAGGGACAGACCTCTGTGCGGCAGATATTTCCCAGGCAGAAGTGCTGGAAGCAGATTTTACCGGACAGCGTTTCCTCTACAAAGGTGAGGAATACACGCTTTCTCTCGCCGGTTCCTACCAGACGGAGAATGCAGTCCTTGCACTGGAAGCCTTACGCATCCTGGATGAGAGAGGCTATCATACCACGACAGAGCAGCGCAGGGAAGGACTTAAGGCAACCCACTGGAACGGAAGACTGACCATCATCCACAGAGATCCGCTGTTTATCGTGGACGGAGCACACAATCCGGCTGCGGCAGATATGCTCGAGGATTCTGTACGGAAATATTTCAAAGACCGCAGGATGTTTTTTATCATGGGTGTTTTCCGGGACAAGGATTATCCATATATTATCCGGAAACTCTGCCCTTATGCAGAACAGATCATTGCGATCGAGACACCGGATAACCCGAGGGCACTCCCGGCGGAGGAACTTGCCGAAGCGATCTGTCCATGCAACCCACATGTCCACGCGGAGAAAAATATCGCAAAAGCGGTCGAGGAACTGTTTGAGATGGCAGGGAAGGACGATGTGATCCTGTCCTTTGGCTCACTGTCCTTTATCGGGGACATCACCCGGATCGTAAATACAAGAAAAGAGGTATCCGGATCACCGGTATCGGAAGGGAATAACGAATGATAGATTTACAGGAATGCCGCAAGGAGATCGATGTCATCGACAAAGAGATCTTACGGTTATTTGAAAAACGAATGAAAGTCTGCGAGGATGTTGCAGAATACAAGATACACACAGGAAAGCAGGTACTTGACCCGAAGAGAGAACAGGACAAACTGGATGTTCTCAAGAATCAGGCACATGGAAGCTTCAACAGCCTTGGTGCGCAGGAGCTTTTTCAGCAGATCATGGCGATCAGCCGCAAACGCCAGTACCAGCTTCTGACCAAGAATGGTGTCGGAACAGAGCGAAACTACAAGATGGTCGACGAACTTCCGCTCAAAGATGTAAACGTTGTTTTTCAGGGAGTTGAGGGCGCATACAGCTATGCGGCCATGAGAGCATATTTCCCGGAGGAGATCAACAGCTACCATGTCAAGACCTTCCGTGCAGCGATGGAGGAGGTTGCTTTTGGCAAGGCTGATTATGCAGTCCTTCCGATCGAGAATTCCACAGAGGGGATCGTGACGGATATTTATGATCTTTTGACAGAATATCAGCTTTATATCGTCGGGGAGCAGGGGGTCCGCGTACAGCACGTGCTTCTGGGACTTCCGGGCGTGACCGTGGACGAGATCGACACCGTCTATTCCCATCCACAGGCACTTGCACAGTGTAAACATTATCTCGAAGAACATCCGTCATGGAAAACCGTCAAGGCAGAGAACACAGCAGCTTCAGCCAAGAGGATCAAGGAAGAGCAGAAGAGAAACCAGGCGGCGATCGCAAGCCGTGCAGCAGGCGAGCTCTACGGACTTTCTATCCTTGCCGAAAACATCTGCCACAATGATCAGAATGTGACACGTTTCATCATTGTCAGCAGTAAACCGATCTATGAGAAAAATGCAGGAAAGATCAGCGTATGCTTCGAACTGCCGCATGCAAGCGGTACTCTGTATCACATGCTGTCACATTTTATCTACAACAGCCTGAGCATGACAAAGATCGAGTCCAGACCGATCCCGGGACAGAACTGGAAATACCGTTTCTTTGTAGATTTCGAAGGAAACCTGGAAGATCCGGCGGTCAAAAATGCACTTCGAGGTCTTGAAGCAGAGGCGATCGGGGTACGTGTACTTGGAAATTACGGACAGCAGGAGGAAATATAAAAATGACCAGAGTAAAAGAATGCGTATTATACAGAGGATTTGAACATGGAGAGATCCTTGACAAGATGACAGCACTTATGGATGCCTGTGAGAAGTCAGCCGTAAACGCAAAAGAAATGGAAGAAGATTTCTATGAATGTGTCAACGGTCTGATCGAGACAGCAGGTTCCTATGGATTTGCAGGAAACCTGTGGCACAATTATCTGACTCTGCTTCTTGTGAACAACGAGAATGCATTCAGCACCGCGAGCGAGATCCGTGGACATATCGACGGAAGCATCAATGAGCTGGCACTCCATGATTTTGCAATCTTCAAGGAACTGTATGATTTTGACCTGAATCTTCTGGACAAAGTATTCCATACTTCCTGCTGCGGTATCCTCTGCGACTATCAGGCACCGAAGGACAGTGGAAAGATGTTCAACAAACGTATCCGCGACCGTATCTGCGAGATGAGCCGCACACTGGCAGCAGCCAAGGATACAAAGGAATTCATGGAAGATATGGTCCAGTTCTATAAGGATTTCGGCGTAGGCAAGCTGGGACTTCATAAGGCTTTCCGTATCGAGAAAGACGAGAATGGAAAAGCACAGATCGTTCCGATCACAAGGATCGCACATGTACGTCTGGATGACCTGGTAGGCTATGAGATCCCGAAACAGAAACTGATCGAAAACACAGAAGCATTTGTCCGAGGCAGAAAAGCAAACAACTGTCTGCTGTTCGGTGATGCAGGTACAGGTAAATCCTCCAGTATCAAGGGAATCCTGAACCAGTATTATGATGAGGGACTTCGTATCATTGAAGCTTACAAGCATCAGTTCCAGGATCTGAACGAGATCATTGCTCAGATCAAGGACCGCAATTACAAGTTTATCATCTACATGGATGACCTTTCCTTCGAAGAATTTGAAATTGAATACAAATATCTGAAAGCTGTGATCGAAGGTGGTCTGGAGCGTAAACCGGACAATATTCTGATCTATGCGACCAGCAACCGTCGTCACCTTGTCCGCGAAAGAGCAGGGGACAAACTGGAAGTTGGAGATAGTGACGATATCCACTCCTCTGATACCGTACAGGAAAAACTTTCTCTGGTATATCGTTTTGGCGTTCGTATCTACTTCGGCGCACCGGACCGCAAGGAATTCCACACGATCGTCAAGACACTGGCAGCCCGTCATGGCATCCAGATGCCGGAAGACCAGCTCCTTGCGGAAGCTGGCAAATGGGAGATCTCTCATGGAGGACTTACCGGAAGAACTGCACAGCAGTTTATTGATCACCTTCTCGGAAAAGAGGAAAACTAATAGATAAGCAGGAAGGGGTATGGGATATGGCAATTACAACATTTGCAGCGATTGATATCGGTTCTTATGAGATCAGCATGAAGATCTTTGAGTTTTCCAAAAAGATCGGATTCCGTCAGCTGAACGATGTAAGATACCGCCTGGAGATCGGAAAGGGAGCCTATTCATCGGGAAGACTGGAACCTGAGATCGTGGATGCGATCTGTGGGATCCTGAAGGATTTTGACAAGATGATGAAGGAATTCGGAGTTTCCGATTATCGTGCCTGTGCGACCAGTGCATTCCGTGAGATGGTAAATCCGCTGATCGTTCAGGAACAGATCTACCGCCGTACAGGGATCCATGTAGAGATCCTCAGCAATGCCGAGCAGCATTTCCTGGGCTACAAATCGATCGCGGCAAAAGAATCCAGCTTCAAAAAGATGATCCAGAAGGGAACTGCGATCCTGGATGTCGGAGGCGGCGGGCTGCAGGTGTCTCTTTTTGACAAGGATGCACTTGTAACAACACAGAGCCTCAAGATGGGAAGCATGCGTATCCGTGAACGGCTCAAAGAACTTGAGAAGACCACGACGCATTACGACCAGCTGATCATGGAATTTATCCGAAATGACCTAACCGCTTTTCAGCGGCTGTATCTGAAAGACCGGGAGATCAAAAATGTGATCCTGATGGGGGATTTTCTTGCAGATACGATCTTTCAGGAGCATATCGGAGAACATATTCTCACAATGGAAGAGTTTGGGAAGCATTATGAGGAAACGGTATACAAGACAGAGCAGGCACTGGCAGATGAGATGGGGATCGATCTGGAGTATGCGTCCCTGATCGTTCCGACGATGGTCATCTGCAAAAACTTCATCGACATTTTCCAGGCAGAAGCAGTCTGGGTTCCGGGAGTTTCTCTTCTTGATGGAATTGCCTACGATTACGGAGAAAAGAAGAAATTCATCAAGAGCGCCCACAATTTCGAAAATGACATTCTGGTTGCTTCCAGAAACATTGCCAAACGCTATTCCAGCGGCAAAAACCATATCCAGGGCACAACGGATATCGCACTGACGATCTTTGACAGCATGAAGAAAGTCCACGGTATGGGTGCAAGAGAACGTCTTCTTCTCCAGATCGCCGTACAGCTCCATGACTGCGGTAAATACATCAGCATGGGCGATGTGGCAGAGTGTTCTTACCGCATCATCATGGCGACCGAGATCATCGGACTTTCCACAGAAGAGCGAAGAGTCATTGCCAGCGCGGTACGTTATAATACGACAGAATTCGTTTATTATGGAAATTATGACGATGGTCCGGGACTCGACAAGGAACGTTATCTTCTGGTAGCGAAACTGACCGCGATCCTTCGCCTTGCGAATGCCATGGACCGCAGCCATTATCAGAAAGTGCAGGGGCTCAAGGCTGTGCTCAAAGACAGAGAACTGCAGCTTATGATCGACTCCAGCCGTGACATTTCTCTGGAACTTGGACTTCTCAAGGACAAAGTAGCGTTCTTTGAGGAAGTCTTTGGAATACATCTTGTGCTGAAACGCCGCCGCAGAGCGTAGAGGAGGAAAAATATGGATTTAAGTAAATTTGAAAAACCGGAATACTATGTAAACAGGGAATTAAGCTGGCTGAAATTCGATGAGAGAGTCTTGAGCGAAGCCAGGGATAAATCCCTCCCCCTGTTTGAAAGACTGAAATTCTTAAGCATCACCTCTTCAAACCTGGATGAGTTTTTTATGGTGCGTGTCGCATCCCTCAAGGATCAGGTGCATGCAGGTTACAAGAAAAAAGACATCGCAGGAATGACCTCCGAAGAACAGCTCCGTGAGATCAGCAAACAGACACATGAGCTGGTAAAAGTACAGTATAGCACCTTCAACCGTTCTGTCCTTCCGGCACTTGAGAAAGTGGGACTTCACCTGATTGCAGAGCATGAGGATCTGAACCAGAAACAGCAGGAATTTGTTGACCGGTATTTCGAGGACAATGTGTATCCGGTACTGACTCCGATGGCCATGGATTCTTCCAGACCATTTCCACTCATCCGCAATAAGACTCTGAATATCGGCGCACTGATCGCCAAGAAAAATAACAAAAAACATACCAAAGAGCTGGAATTTGCCACCGTTCAGGTGCCTTCTGTACTTCCAAGGATCGTAGAGATCCCTTCCGCAAAAAAAGGCGACCGTACCGTGATCCTTCTGGAAGAGATCATTGAGCGCAATATCGGCAAGCTTTTCCTGAGCAATGATGTTGTCTGCGCGCATCCGTACCGTATCATGCGTAATGCGGACCTCACGATCGACGAAGATGAGGCAGAGGATCTTCTGGTAGAGATCCAGAAACAGCTCAAGAAACGCCAGTGGGGCGAGGTCATCCGACTTGAGGCAGAAGAAAAGATGGATGCACGTCTTCTTGATATCCTCAAGAAAGAATTTGAGATCAAGGAAGCAGATATTTACAGCATCAATGGACCGCTGGATCTTACCATGCTGATGAAACTTTATGGACTGGAAGGCTTTGACGAGTACAAGAGCCCGAAACATACACCGGCACCTGTGCCGCAGTTCCAGAATGACAAGGATATCTTTGAGGTGATCCGCGAGGGAGATGTCTTCCTGCATCATCCATATATGAGCTTTGATCCGGTCGTAGATTTCGTGCGCCAGGCAGCGAAGGATCCTGGTGTCCTCGCGATCAAGCAGACACTTTACCGCGTCAGCGGCCATTCACCGATCATCGCAGCGCTTGCACAGGCAGCAGAAAATGGTAAACAGGTTTCCGTACTGGTGGAACTGAAGGCCAGATTCGACGAGGAAAATAACATCGTCTGGGCAAAAATGCTCGAAAAAGCCGGCTGTCATGTAATCTACGGTCTTGTCGGTCTCAAGACACACAGCAAGATCACTCTGGTCGTTCGAAGAGAAGAGACCGGCATCCGCCGTTATGTGCATCTGGCAACCGGTAACTACAACGATTCCACAGCCAAACTTTATACAGACTGCGGTATCTTTACCTGCGATGAACGTTTCGGAGAGGATGCGACGGCTGCATTCAACATGCTTTCCGGTTATTCTGAGCCAAAGCGCTGGAACCGTCTGATCGTGGCACCGATCTGGATGAAAAACCGTTTCCTGCAGATGATCGAGAGAGAAGCAGAACATGCGAAACAAGGACTTCCGGCATGCATTGTTGCCAAGATGAACTCTTTATGTGACCCGGCGATCATTTCAGCTCTTTATCATGCTTCTTCCTGCGGCGTGCAGATCTATCTTCTGGTACGAGGCATCTGCTGCATGAAAGTGGGAATCCCGGGAGTGAGCGAAAACATCCATGTGCGCTCCATCGTCGGAGAATTCCTGGAACACAGCAGGATCTTTTACTTCCAGAATGGCGGAGCTGAGGAGATCTACATGGGAAGTGCAGACTGGATGCCGCGAAATCTGGACCGCCGTGTCGAGATCGTATTCCCGGTAGAGGATGAGCAGATCAAGAAAGAGATCAAGCACATCCTGGATCTGGAATTCCGTGACAATGTAAAGGCACATCTGCTTCAGCCTGATGGAACGTATGAGAAACAGGACAAGAGAGGCAAAACTCTCATCAATTCTCAGATGGAATTCTGCGCAGAAGCACAGAAAAAAGCAAAAAAACAGAAAAAAGCCGAGAAAAACCATTCCAGAGTGTTCATCCCGGCAGAGCCGGTCAAAGATCCGGAAGAATAAAAAAGTTCTGGATAACAAATAAACTTTACGAGGGGAAAGAGATTATGAGCAACGAAAAACAAAGCTTTCTGAAGCGGAAGAACGTGATCATATCGTTCAAACGCTACGGGATCGATGCGATGGGTTCCATGGCACTGGGACTTTTTGCGTCACTTCTGATCGGTACGATCATCAACACCATAGGGCAGAATGTATGCCCGGGAAGTTTCGTTTCAGAGAAGCTTCTGGAGATCGGTGGTTATGCGACCAGTGTGACAGGTGCTGCGATGGCACTTGCGATCGGTCATGCACTTCAGGCGCCACCGCTGGTCATGTATTCCTTATGTGCAGTAGGAGCCGCCTGCAATGCGATCGGCGGTTCCGGCGGACCACTGGCAGTATTTTTTGTGGCAGTCATCACCTGTGAGATCGGAAAACTGGTTTCCAAGGAGACAAAGATCGACATCATCGTGACACCGGCAGTCACCGTGATCGTTGGCGTAGTTCTGGCGATGCTTCTGGCGCCTGTATGCAAGAGTGTCTGCGATGCACTTGGTTCCTTTATCGGATGGGCAACAGATTTAAGACCATTCTGGATGGGGATCATCGTATCAGTAGTAGTCGGAGTTGTCCTGACACTTCCGATCAGTTCGGCTGCGATCTGTGCCGCAATCGGCATCAGCGGCGGGGCAGTCCTCGCCGGTATTGCGGATGGCAGCGTGACAATGGAAGTCTGGAACGGACTGGCACTGGCAGGCGGAGCAGCAACTGCAGGATGCTGTGCACATATGCTCGGTTTCGCGATCTTGAGCTTTCCAGATAACGGGATCGGCGGGTTTGTTGCACAGGGACTGGGAACTTCCATGCTCCAGGTCCCGAACCTGATGAAAAAACCAGTTCTCTGGCTCCCTCCGGTCATCACTTCTGCGATCACCGGACCGATCGCAACCTGCGTGTTCCATATGCGGAACAATGGCCCTGCGATCTCATCCGGAATGGGAACTTCCGGTCTGGTAGGACCGATCGGCGTGATCACAGGATGGGCACAGATGCCGGAAGGCTATACAACGGGAGCGTTTGACTGGGTCGGAATGATTCTGATCTGTTTTGTGCTTCCATTACTCATTACCTGGGTGATCGGCAAGATCTTCCGTGCAAAAGGGATTATCAAGCCGGGAGATCTCAAGATCGATCTCGGCTGATCTGCACAGGATACAGATCATCTGAATGAAAGAGGACAGGGCTGCTGCCGCAGTTTCATGCGGAAAACAGCCCTGCTTTTTCAGTTTTTCAAAAAAATTTAAAAAAATTAAAAAAAGTACTTGCATTTTTGAAAACACTGGTATATACTAAGCAAGTCGGTTGCGAACAGGATCGACAGAGCAGTATGGCCAGTTGGTCAAGGGGTTAAGACGTCGCCCTCTCACGGCGAAAACACGGGTTCGATTCCCGTACTGGCTGCTTAAGAATAATCAGAGTTTTCTCTGGTTATTTTTTTTTCCAAATCTATCGAAGAATATCGAATCCCCAAAAACTGTCTTGAAAAATTCAGAAGGATACGGTATGATATAGAACAAATGTTTGAGTATCAGGCGTTACTGTTCACTCCGTTCACAGTAACTATCAGGCTCCGAATGGAGCATAAGAAAGGAAATGAATATACCCATGGCAAAAAAGCAAACCTATGATGCTGGCAGTATCTCGGTTCTGGAAGGACTGGAGGCAGTCCGGAAACGACCGGGTATGTATATTGGAAGTGTATCCCGCAAGGGACTGAATCATCTGATCTATGAGATCGTAGACAATGCAGTAGATGAGCACCTTGCCGGATATTGCAGTGAGATCCATGTGACACTGGAGAAGGACGGTTCCGCGACCGTAACAGATAACGGACGAGGAATCCCGGTAGATATGCATGAGAAAGGAATGTCCGCGGAGCGTCTTGTCTTTACGACCCTGCATGCAGGCGGCAAGTTCGACAATGCCGCATACAAGACCAGCGGCGGTCTCCACGGTGTCGGTTCCTCTGTTGTCAATGCGCTTTCTACTTATCTGGATATCAAGATCAGCAGGGATGGATATGTACATCATGACCACTATGAAAGAGGAATCCCGACCATCGAACTGGAGGAGGGGCTTCTCCCGAAACTTGGACGCACGAAGGCGACCGGAACCTGCATCAATTTCCTTCCGGACCCGGAGATCTTTGAGAAGACCCGTTTCTCTGCAACAGAGGTCAAGAGCCGTCTCCATGAGACAGCATACCTGAATCCTGCCCTGACGATCTATTTCGAGGATCTGCGCGGTGCGGAGCCGGAGAAACTGGAATACCATGAGCCGGAGGGGATCATCGGATACATCCGTGATCTGAACCACAGTTCTGAGGCACTTCATGAGCCGGTCTACCTCAAGGGAGAGGCAGACGGCATCCAGGTAGAGGTGGCTTTCCAGTACACCAGTGATTTCCGCGAGAATGTTCTGGGCTTCTGTAATAACATCTACAATGCAGAGGGCGGTACACACCTGACAGGATTTAAGACAACTTTTACGACTGTCATGAACAGTTATGCGCGAGAGATCGGTGTCATCAAGGACAAGGATCCGAATTTTACAGGAGCAGATATCCGAAATGGAATGACAGCAGTTGTTTCCATCAAACACCCTGCACCGAGATTCGAAGGACAGACTAAGACAAAACTCGACAACCAGGATGCTGCCAAAGCGACAGGCAAGGTCCTGGGCGAGCAGCTTGTCCTCTATTTTGACAGAAATCTGGAGACACTCAAGGCGATCCTTTCCTGTGCAGAGAAGGCAGCCAAGATCCGCAAGACCGAGGAGAGAGCCAAGACAAACCTTCTGACCAAGCAGAAATATTCCTTTGATTCCAATGGCAAGCTTGCCAACTGTGAGAAGAAAGATCCATCCCAGTGTGAGATATTTATCGTAGAGGGAGATTCCGCAGGCGGTTCTGCCAAGACAGCCAGAAATCGTAATTATCAGGCGATCCTTCCGATCCGTGGTAAGATCCTCAACGTTGAGAAGGCAACGATCGACAAGGTTCTTGCCAATGCAGAGATCAAGACGATGATCAATGCGTTTGGATGCGGTTTTTCCGAAGGATACGGCAACGACTTTGATATCAGCAAGCTCCGTTATGACAAGATCGTGATCATGGCCGATGCCGATGTCGATGGTGCACATATTTCGACACTTCTTCTGACACTGTTTTATCGTTTTATGCCGGAACTGATCTATGAGGGGCATGTCTATATCGCAATGCCGCCTCTCTACAAGGCAATGCCGAAAAAAGGCCCGGAAGAATATCTTTACGACGACAAGGCACTGGAGAAATACCGTAAGGCGCACAAACCGGGCAGCTTTACGCTCCAGCGATACAAAGGTCTTGGAGAGATGGATGCAGAACAGCTCTGGGAGACAACGCTGAACCCGGAGACAAGAAGGATGAAGCGTGTGGAGATCGAGGACGCGCGTCTGGCATCCAGCGTGACAGAGATTCTTATGGGAAGCGAAGTACCGCCGCGTAAGGCGTTCATTTACGAACATGCAGCAGACGCGGAACTTGACATCTAAGGAAGGGATTTTTTATGGAAACAAAACAGGAAAATGTGATCCGTACAGACTATTCGGAGATCATGCAGAAATCATATATCGATTATGCCATGAGCGTTATCATCTCCCGAGCACTCCCGGATGTAAGAGATGGTCTGAAACCTGTACAGAGAAGAACTTTATATGATATGTATGAACTCGGGATCCGTTATGACCGCCCGTACCGTAAATGTGCCCGTATCGTCGGAGATACAATGGGTAAATATCATCCACACGGCGACAGCTCTATCTATGATGCACTGGTCGTTATGGCGCAGGACTTCAAGAAGGGCAGGACGCTGGTAGACGGACATGGAAACTTTGGCTCCATCGAGGGCGACGGCGCTGCAGCGATGCGTTATACAGAAGCACGTCTGGAGAAACTGACACAGGAAGTTTTTCTTGGAGACCTTGACAAGAATGTTGTTGATTTTGTGCCGAACTTTGACGAGACAGAGAAAGAACCGTCGGTTCTTCCTGTCAAGATCCCGAACATTCTGGTGAATGGTGCAGAGGGAATCGCAGTCGGCATGGCGACCAGCATCCCGCCGCACAATCTCGGTGAAGTCGTAGATGCGGTCAAGGCATACATGAAGGACAATACGATCAGTGTCAAAGGACTGATGCGTTATATTAAAGGACCGGATTTTCCGACCGGCGGACTTGTAGTCAACAAGGATGACCTCCGTAAGATCTACGAGAGCGGAACCGGCAAGATCCGTCTCCGTGGAAGAGTGGAGATCGAGAAACTCAAAGGCGGCAGGAAACAGCTCGTCATCACAGAGATCCCGTATACGATGCTCGGGGCAAATATCGGTAAATTCCTGAATGATGTTGCATCCCTGGTTGAGACGAAGAAGACTACAGACATCGTGGACATCTCCAACCAGTCCTCCAAGGAGGGAATCCGTATCGTTCTGGAACTCAAGAAGGACACTGATGTAGAAAATCTCACCAACATGTTGTACAAGAAAACACGTCTCGAGGATACGTTTGGCGTAAACATGCTGGCGGTTGCAGATGGCAGACCGGAGACATTAAGCCTTAAGCAGATCATCGAGCACCATGTGGAATTTCTGTTTGATGTCACAACAAGGAAATACAGGACCCTTCTTGACAAAGAGCAGGAAAAGAGAGAGATCCAGGAAGGTCTTATCAAGGCATGTGACGTGATCGACCTGATCATCGAGATCCTGCGCGGAAGCAAGAACCGTGAGCAGGTCAAGAAATGTCTGGTGGAGGGCGTGACAGAAGGAATACGTTTCAAGACCAAGGTAAGTGAGAAGGCAGCTTCAAAGCTCAAATTTACAGAGAAGCAGGCAGGTGCGATCCTGGATATGCGTCTCTATAAGCTGATCGGACTGGAGATCGAGGCACTTCAGGCAGATTATCAGGAGACGATGAAGAATATTGCCGAATACAAGGATATCCTGGATAATTATGACTCCATGGCAGCGGTCATCATCAGGGAACTGGACGGCATCAAGAAGGAGTATGGAAGCAAACGCCGCACTTCCATCGAGAATGCCGAGGAAGCTGTCTATGAAGAAAAGAAGATGGAAGAGACAGAAGTCTGCTTCCTGATGGATCGCTTTGGTTATATGAAGCTGATCGACAAAAATGCCTATGAACGAAACAAAGAAGCAGCACACAATGAGAACCGCTGCGTATTCCTGTGCATGAACACGGACAAGATCTGCATCTTTACGGACAAGGGCAAGATGCATACGATCAAGGCAGTCGATATTCCACTGGTACGTTTCAGAGATAAGGGAACACCGGTAGATAACTTAAGCAACTATGACAGCAGCCAGGAGCAGATGCTGTATGTAGCGCCGCTTGGACAGATCAAACAGGATCAGATCCTTTTTGTGACAAAGACATCCATGTGTAAACTGGTTGATGGTGCTGAGTTTGATGTGACCAAGAGAACGATCGCATCCACGAAACTTGCTGAGGATGACGAACTTATTTTTGTCGGCAGTGCAGGTGAGATGGAGCAGGTGGTGTTCCAGAGTAACGGCGGTTATTTCCTCCGTTTCCTGAAACAGGAGATCTCCACCGCCAAGAGAGCAGCTCTCGGCGTACGTGGAATGAAGCTTGCAGACGGAGATCATCTGGAGCATGCATACCTTCTCGGAGGTCATCAGGAATATGCGATCTCCTACCACGACAAGGAGTACTCCCTGAACAAAGTACGCCTCGGAAAACGCGATACCAAAGGCATCAAACCAAGGATATAACAAGAGATTTCAAAAAATCCTTGCTTTTCAGACCTTATGGTGCTATTATATGAGATAACATGATAACGGATGATCAGAGAGTGGACTTCGGTCCACTCTTTTTGCGAGATTGATTACTATAAGCAGTTCCGCGATCATTCTGATGTGCGAAAGGCAGGTGGAAAATATGAGCAGACGAGATGAATATGAACAGAAGGCAGAGGCAATGCTGGCACCGATCGTTGAGGCAGCAGGTTTTGAACTTGTAGATGTAGAATACGTCAAGGAAGCAGGCAACTGGTATCTTCGAGGATACATCGACAAGCCGGGCGGGATCACGGTCAATGACTGCGAAGCAGTAAGCCGCGCGTTCAGCGACAAGCTGGATGAGGATGATTTTATCGAAGACAGCTATATTATGGAGATCAGTTCCCCAGGTCTTGACAGACCGTTAAAGAAAGAGAAGGATTTTGTCAGAAGCATGGGCAAACTGGTAGAGATCCGTACCTATCGTCCGATAGAGAAACAAAAGGAATTCTGCGGGATTTTAAACGCATATGATGATAACAGTGTGACGATCGAGGAGGACGAAAACGGCACCTTACGCACATTTGAAAAGAAAGACATAGCCCTGATCCGGCTGGCAATTGAATTTTAACTGATTAATGAATACGATGCACCTATATGCTTTGATAAAATGAGGAGGAAATAAAAAAAATGAACAAAGAGTTAATGGACGCTCTGAATGTCCTGGAAAAAGAAAAAAATATCAGTAAGGATACACTTCTGGGAGCAATCGAGCAGTCTCTGATCCAGGCATGTAAGAACCATTTCGGTAAAGCTGATAATGTACATGTAATGATCAATCCTGAAACCTGTGATTTCAGTGTTTACGCTGAGCGTGAAGTAAAGGAATTCGTAGAGGATCCTGCACTGGAGATCTCACTTACAGACGCACAGAAGATCAATGCCAACGCAGAACTCGGAGACGTGATCAAAGTTCAGATCCAGTCCAAGGAATTCGGACGTATCGCAACACAGAATGCTAAGAACGTCATCCTTCAGAAGATCCGTGAGGAAGAGCGCAAAGTTCTTTACGATCAGTACTACGGAATGGAGAAAGAAGTCGTTACAGGTATCGTACAGCGTGTCATGGGCAAAAATGTCAGCATCAATCTTGGCAAGGCAGATGCGATCCTCGCTGAGAATGAGCAGGTCAGAGGAGAAGAATTCCATCCGACAGAACATATCAAGGTATACATCCTGGAAGTTAAGGATACTCCAAAAGGACCGCGTATCCAGGTATCCAGAACACATCCGGGTCTCGTAAAACGCCTCTTCGAATCCGAAGTTGCCGAAGTAAGAGACGGCACAGTAGAGATCAAGAGCATTGCCAGAGAAGCAGGTTCCCGTACCAAGATCGCTGTATGGAGCAATGATCCTGACGTAGATCCGGTTGGAGCATGCGTTGGTATGAACGGTGCGAGAGTAAACTCCATCGTAGAGGAACTCCGCGGCGAGAAGATCGATATCATCAACTGGGACGAAAACCCGGCGATCCTTATTGAGAATGCATTAAGCCCGGCCAAAGTCATTGCAGTAATGGCTGATCCGGATGAGAAGACAGCACTTGTTGTTGTTCCGGACTACCAGCTTTCTCTTGCAATTGGTAAAGAAGGACAGAATGCACGTCTTGCAGCCCGCCTGACAGGATTCAAGATCGACATCAAGAGTGAGACACAGGCCAAAGAATCCGGTGATCTTTACGACTATGATGAGGAAGAAGAATTCTACGAAGACGAAGCAGCAGAAGATGCAGAAAACGTAGAAGAGTCTCAGGAAGCAGAAGAAACAGAAGTTTCTGAAGAGGTTTCCGAAGAAGAGACAACAGAAGAATAAGATCTATGAAGACAAAAAATAAAATTCCGATGCGCCAGTGTACCGGCTGCAGAGAAATGAAAAGCAAAAAAGAAATGATCCGTGTCCTTAAGACACCGGAAGACGAGATCGTTCTTGACACCACAGGCAGAAAGAATGGAAGGGGCGCCTATGTATGTCCATCCACCGAATGCCTTGACAAAGCGATCCGCAATCACGGGATCGAACGGTCTCTCAAGACCAGCGTTCCCGAAGAGGTCTACGAAGACCTGAAAAAGGAGTTAAGTAAGATTGAAAAACAACAATAAAGTGTTATCTCTTCTGGGGCTTGCCACAAAAGCCGGCAAGGTTGCCAGCGGAGAATTTTCGACAGAGAAATCTGTCAAGACAGGGAAAGGCTTCCTGGTTCTGGTTGCAGATGATGCATCCCAGAATACCAAGAAAAAATTCCAGAACATGTGTGATTTTTACGAAGTACCGATCTACTTTATTGCCAACAAAGAAGAACTGGGCAGATTCTGCGGAAAAGAATTCCGCGCCAGCCTTGCGGTACAGGATGAAAACTTTGCAAAAGCAATGTTAAAAGAACTCCAGAAATTATAAAGCTGCGGTGTGCAGCAGTGATTGAAGGAGGGATCCATGTGCCGAAGATCAGAGTGCATGAACTTGCCAGTAAACTTGGCAGATCGAACAGAGAAGTCATTGAATTTCTAAAAGCAAACGGGGTAGAAGTCAAAAGTCATATGAGTACTCTTGAGGAACCCAGTATCCGATTAATAAAACAAAAATTTTTAACCAAGGGAAAGGAGCAGATTACCAAGGTGGATAATTCCAGAACAGAAGAAAAGACGGTAACAGCGAGACCAGAAGCAGACAAAGCAGAGGCTCCTAAAAAGAAAAAAAATATCATTCGTGTATATCATGCACAGAATGCAAGTGACGGCGGCAAAAACAGACCGAAACGTCAGAACAACAATACAGACAAAAGACCAGCCGCAAAGCCACAGGCTCAGAAGCCGCAGGCAGCTCAGAAACCGGTAGAGGAAACTGCAAAGAAACCGCAGACTGCACAGGCAGAGGCACCGAAGAGCGCAGCACCGGCACAGAACAATTCTGCAAGACCGCAGAGACAGGAACAGTCCGGTTACAATAACAACAGAGGACAGAACCGCCAGAATAACCGCGACGGAAGAGACAATAATCGCGACAACCGCGGTGGTGAAGGCAGAGGCCGTGACTTCCGCGGTGGCGAAAGAAGATTCTCCGACCGCAATGGAAACGGCGGACAGGGTCGTCCGAACCGTGACGGAAACCGTCAGGGAAGACCGCAGGGCGAAGGACGTCCGGCGCGCCAGGGTGACGGAAACGGCCGTCCGATGAGAGGTCAGGGCGGAAGACCGCAGCAGGGTGGTCAGGGAAGACCACAGCAGGGCGGAAACGGAAGACCAGACGGCAACAGAGGAGGCTTCGGCGGAAATAACCGTGGCGGACAGAGATCCGGTGGCGGAAGAAGAGATAACGATGCTGTATTCACACCAGAACTGACCAAGACATCCAAGGACAGCAAGAGAGAGCGTGACAGAGAGAACAAGAACAAGAAGAAAGACTTCGAGAAATCCGGTGCAGGACATAATCGCCCGAACCAGGGTGGAAGAAGAAACCTTTCCAGGATCCCGAAGGCTCTGCAGAAACCAACTCCTCAGCCGAAACAGGAAGAGAAGAAACCAGAAGTAAAAGAGATCACACTTCCAGAGAAGATGACCATCCGCGAACTGGCAGAAGCAATGAAGATGCAGCCGTCCGTGATCGTTAAGAAGCTCTTCATGGAAGGAACCATGGTAACTGTAAACCATGAGATCGACTTCGAGAAAGCTCAGGAGATCGCTCTGGACTACGATATCATCGCAGAGCCGGAAGAAAAAGTAGACGTTATCGGCGAACTCCTCAAAGAAGAGGAAGAAGACGAAGCAGATATGGTTTCCAGACCGCCTGTAGTATGTGTTATGGGTCACGTTGACCATGGTAAGACATCCCTTCTGGATGCGATCCGTGATACCCATGTAACAAGAGGTGAGGCCGGAGGAATCACACAGCATATCGGTGCATCTGTTGTAGAGATCAACGGACAGAAGATCACATTCCTGGATACACCGGGACATGAAGCATTCACCGCTATGCGTATGCGTGGTGCAAACTCCACAGATATCGCAGTTCTCGTCGTAGCAGCAGATGATGGTGTCATGCCGCAGACAGTAGAGGCGATCAGCCATGCCAAAGCAGCAGGCGTTGAGATCATCGTTGCGATCAACAAGATCGATAAACCAAGTGCAAACGTAGAGAGAGTAAAACAGGAACTTTCCGAGTATGAACTGATCCCGGAAGACTGGGGCGGAAGCACCATCTTCGTACCGGTATCCGCACATACAGGAGAAGGAATCGACACTCTGCTTGAGATGATCCTTCTTTCTGCAGAAGTCCTGGAACTCAAAGCAAACCCGAACCGTGCAGCGAGAGGTCTCGTGATCGAAGCACAGCTTGACAAAGGTAAAGGACCGGTTGCTACGATCCTCGTACAGAAGGGTACTCTCCATGTCGGAGATTTCATCGCAGCAGGTGCATGCAGCGGTAAAGTACGTGCCATGATGGACGACAGAGGAAGAAGAGTCAAAGAAGCAGGACCGTCCACACCAGTTGAGATCCTTGGTCTCAGTGATGTTCCGAATGCAGGTGAGATCCTGATGGCGTTCCCGAGCGACAAGGAAGCCAAGAACTTCGCAGCTACCTTCGTTACAGAGAACAAGAAACATTTGCTTGAAGAAACCAAAGGCAAACTTTCTCTGGATAACCTGTTTGATCAGATCCAGGCAAGTGACCTCAAGGAACTGCCGATCATCGTCAAAGCAGACGTACAGGGATCTGTTGAGGCTGTGAAACAGAGTCTTACCAAACTTTCCAATGAGGAAGTTGTTGTCCGCGTGATCCATGGCGGCGTTGGTGCAGTCAATGAATCTGACGTATCCCTTGCTGCAACTTCCAATGCGATCATCATCGGATTCAACGTTCGTCCGGACGCAATGGCAAAACAGCTTGCAGATCAGGAAGGCGTAGACCTGCGTCTCTACAGAGTCATCTATCAGGCGATCGAAGATGTAGAAGCAGCCATGAAGGGTATGCTTGACCCGGTATTCGAAGAGAAAGTCATTGGTCATGCAGAAGTCCGCCAGCTCTTCAAAGCATCCGGCGTTGGTACGATCGCAGGAAGCTATATCCTCGATGGTATCTTCCAGAGAAACTGTAAGGTTCGTATCACCAGAGAGGGAGATCAGATCTTCGAGGGCGAGCTTGCATCCCTGAAACGTTTCAAAGACGATGTCAAAGAAGTCAAAGCAGGATACGAGTGTGGTCTTGTATTTGACGGATTCAATGATGTCAAAGAAGAAGATAAAGTAGAAGCTTATATCATGGTAGAAGTACCAAGGTAATTGGTAATAGAGAATATCCCGCGAGGTATTTTGGCATAAATATGCCAAAATCCCGAGACATGCGGGGCAAAATGCTATCACCGAAGGTGATGTGGAATGCATTTTGACCAAGTTACAGCGAATATAATGAGCAGTAACTTACCGAGATAGGAGTAAAATAAATGAGAAAGAACAGCATTAAGAATACAAGGATCAACGGAGAGGTTCAGAAAGAACTTAGTACGATCATCAGAAATGAAGTCAAAGATCCTCGCATTCATCCAATGACTTCTGTCATAGCTGTGGAAGTTGCACCTGACCTCAAGACCTGCAAGGCATTTATCAGTGTCCTTGGCAGCAAAGAGGCCAAGGATGCGACCATCCAGGGTCTTAACAAGGCAGAAGGTTATATCAGAAGACAGCTTGCAAAGAACCTGAATTTAAGGAATACACCGGAGATCCGTTTCATCCTGGACGAATCCATTGAATACGGTGTAAACATGTCCAAGCTGATCGACGATGTAACCAGAAAAGATGCTCAGGCAGGAAAACCGGACGAGGAAGAATAAGCCAGTCCGGATCCTGACCACAAGAGCAGTGCATACAGAATAAGAGAGGATATCATGAAAAATATTTCAGAAGTGCTGGAAGGCGTGAAAACAATAGGAATTGGTGGTCATGTCCGACCGGATGGTGACTGTGTCGGTTCCTGTATGGCTTTGTATCTGTATATCAGAACTTATTTTCCGGATGTGGATGTAAGCGTATATCTCGACCATCCGAAGCCGATCTTTGGACATATCGATCATATCGATGATATCAAAACAGAAGTAGAAGAGGGCAGAGAATTTGATCTGTTCATTACCTGCGATGTCAGCGCGCGTGACCGCCTGGCAGTTGCGGGAGATGCTTTTGACCATGCGGCAAAAACCGTCTGCATCGATCATCATGTGAGCAATCCGGGATTTGCGGATGTCAACTATATCCGCGGAGAAGTCAGCTCTTGCTGCGAAGTCCTCTACGGACTCCTGGATCCGGACAAAGTAAACCGTCCGATCGCGACAGCAGTCTATACAGGAATGATCCATGATACAGGAGTATTCCAGTATTCTTCCACTTCCCCGGATACGATGCGTATCGCAGGAGAACTGATGAAGCAGGAGATCCCTTTCAGCAAGATCATTGATGAATCTTTTTATGAGAAGACATATCTTCAGCTTCAGGTCATGGGCCGTGTTCTGGCAGAGAGCATTCTTCTCCAGAACGGCAAATGCACCGTAGGCTACCTCCGCAGAAGAGATATGGAATTTTATGGAGTTGAGGGAAGTGACCTTGACGGGATCGTCAGCCAGCTTCGTCTGACAAGGGGCGTGGAAGTCGCGATCTTTATCTATGAGACTGAGACACAGCATTTCAAGGTTTCCCTCCGTTCCAACGGCAAGGTGGATGTGAGCAAAGTTGCCGTATTCTTTGGCGGCGGCGGCCATACAAGAGCAGCGGGCTGTGACCTTGAGGGCTCCATGTATGACGTTATCAATAATCTGACCGCAGAGATCGAGAAACAGTTCTGCGAAGAGGAGGCATAATGGACGGAGTTCTGGTCATTCGCAAAGAGAAAGGCTACACTTCTCATGATGTGGTCGCAAAACTTCGTGGGATCCTCCACATGAAAAAGATCGGTCATACCGGAACACTGGATCCTGATGCGGAGGGAGTTCTTCCTGTTGTTCTCGGCAGAGCGACCAAGCTGGTCGATCTTCTGACCGAAAAGCGCAAGACATACGAGGCACTTCTTCACCTCGGGATCGAGACAGACACACAGGATATGACAGGAACGGTTCTGAATGAAAAGCCGGTCACTGTTTCTGAAGAAGAAGTAAAAGCTGTAATCGAGAGTTTCCTCGGAGAGCAGGAGCAGATCCCGCCGATGTACTCCGCGCTCAAGGTAAACGGAAAGAAGCTGTATGAACTCGCAAGAGAAGGCAAGACCGTCGAGCGCAAAACCCGCCCGGTCTGCTTTTATGAGATAGAGATCCTTGAAATGGATCTTCCGATGGTACGTTTTTCTGTTACATGCAGCAAGGGAACTTATATCCGGACTCTGTGCCATGATATTGGACAGAAACTGGGCTGCGGTGCCTGCATGGAAGAGCTTACCCGTACAGCATCCGGTGAGTATCGCTGGGAAGACAGCATCACACTGGATGAAGTACAGAAAGAAATGGAAGAAGGAATCCTTGAGAAGAGGATTCTTTCTATTTCAGAAGTGCTCAAGGCTTATCCGGAGATCCGCTGCAATAAATTCGGAGACAGGCTTCTTCTGAATGGCAATGCGCTTCCAGATAATATGACAGAAACACAGCACAAAAAAGGCTGGGTGCGGATGTGCACCAGCGAGGGGAATTTCCTGGGGATCTACGAGTGGGACAATAAGAAACACCGTTATCAGCCTCAGAAAATGTTCCTCTGAAACATCGGAGATAAGCAGGAGTCAGAACACATGGAATACATCAAGATCGAAGGACAGTTTCCAAAGTTTTCCAACTGTGCGGTAACGCTGGGGAAATTTGACGGAATTCATCGCGGACACAGGAAACTGATCCAGAAGATTCTGGAACACAAAAAAGAATATGGTACAACTTCCGTAGTTGTAGCTTTTGTGTCCGACCGTCAGACCATCCTCACAGGGGAAGAGAGGAGACTGCTTCTCGAAGATATGGGCGTGGATGTCCTTCTGGAATGCCCGTTGAATGAGCAGATCAGACATATGAAAGCGGATCAGTTTATCCGCCAGATTCTGATCGGTTCTCTGCAGGCATCCTTCGTGGTAGTCGGAGAGGATTACAGATTCGGATATGAACGCAAAGGCACGCCGGACCTTCTTAAGAAAGCCGGTCTGAAATATGGCTATGAAACAGAGATCGTCCCGAAGGAAATGGACGGAAGCCGCAAGATCAGCAGTACCTTCATCCGTGAAGAACTGAAGAAGGGCAATATGCACAAGATCTCAGAGCTTCTTGGAACAGATTTCTTTGTGGCAGGTGAGGTAGAGCATGGCAAAGGTCTGGGACACAAGAAATTTTTCCCGACCACAAACCTGGTCCCGCCGAAACAGAAGCTGATGCCGCCGAACGGTGTCTATGTGACAGTGTCAAAATTTGGCGACACAGAGTATCAGGGAATCACCAATGTCGGATACAAGCCGACCGTCGGAGAGGATTTCCTGGGTGTTGAGACCTATCTTTTTGACTGTGATGAGGATCTGTATGGGAAGGACTGTATCGTTTTCTTCCGCAAATTCCAGCGCCCGGAGCACAAATTTGCTTCTTTTGAGGCGCTCAAAGCACAGATCGCGAGGGACATCGAGGCAGGCCATGCTTTTTTTGAAAAATAAGTTCAAAAAATAAATAATTATGTTGTTTACACGCCAGATGTTTTATGCTATACTATTTGAGGTGTAAATCAGCCCATATTCAGAGATTGGAATCTCCAACCGTTTCTTAATATGCGGCGGTTCATTAATAATAATATTTTTAAGGAGGAAATCACAATGATTTCAAAAGAAAAAAAACAGGCAATCATGAAAGAATATGCAAGATGCGAGGGTGACACAGGTTCACCGGAAGTACAGGTAGCAGTTCTTACAGCAAGAATCCAGGAGCTGACAGAGCATTTACAGACACATCACAAAGATCATCACTCCAGACGTGGTCTTCTGAAGATGGTTGGTCAGAGACGTGGACTTCTGGCATACCTGAAGAAAACAGACATCGAAAGATACCGTGCACTGATTGAGAAATTAGGTTTAAGAAAATAATTAGTATACGGACGGGGCGGATAAACCATCCGCCCCATTTTTAAATCACAAAACAAAATAGACAGAAGTTATTTCCGAGACTACTGAAAAGTTCATCAGGAAGGATCCGGGTGGTTTTTTCAGTTGTTTCGGACTTCTGTAAAATTAAAACGCAAGAAATAAAAGGAGAAAAAGTATGTACAAAAGTTATTCTATGGAATTAGCCGGCAGAACACTGACTGTAGATATCGGTCGTGTTGCAAAACAGGCTAACGGCGCAGCTCTGATGCATTATGGTGATACAACTGTGCTTTCTACTGCAACAGCATCCAAGGAGCCAAGAGAAGGAATCGATTTCTTCCCTCTGAGCGTTGAATATGAGGAAAAAATGTATGCAGTAGGCAAGATTCCAGGAGGATTCAATAAAAGAGAAGGAAAGGCAAGCGAGCATGCGATCCTGACATCCCGTGTTATTGACCGTCCGATGCGTCCGCTGTTCCCGAAGGACTACAGAAATGATGTAACTCTGGTAAACATGGTTATGTCCGTAGACCCTGAGTGCAACCCGGAGATCCCGGCTATGCTTGGTTCTTCCATCGCAACCTGCATTTCCGATATCCCGTTTGACGGTCCGTGCGCTACCACGCAGGTAGGTCTGATCGACGGCGAGTTTATCATCAACCCGTCCCTGGCTCAGAAAGAACTTTCTGACCTTCAGCTGACTGTTGCTTCCACAAGAGAGAAAGTTATCATGATCGAAGCCGGCGCAAATGAAGTACCGGAAGATACCATGATCGAAGCAATCTACAAAGCTCATGATGTAAACCAGGAGATCATCCGTTTCATCGACAAGATCGTAGCAGAGTGCGGCAAAGAGAAACATCTCTACGCTTCCTGCGCAGTTCCGGAAGAACTGTTCGAGGCGATCAAGAAGATCGTTCCGTCCGAAGAGATGGAAGAAGCTGTCTTCACAGACGATAAACAGACAAGAGAAGAAAACATCCGTGAGATCACAGCAAGACTTCAGGAAGCATTTGCAGACAATGAAGAATGGCTGGCTGTTCTCGGAGAAGCAGTATATCAGTATCAGAAGAAGACTGTCCGCAAGATGATCCTTAAGGACCACAAACGTCCGGACGGCCGTCAGATCACACAGATCCGTCCTCTGGCAGCAGAAGTAGACATCATCCCGAGAGTTCATGGTTCCGCTATGTTCACCCGTGGACAGACACAGATCTGCACCATGACAACTCTGGCTCCGCTTTCTGAGGCACAGAGAATTGACGGACTTGACGAGTTTGAAACATCCAAGAGATATATGCACCACTACAACTTCCCGTCCTACTCTGTAGGTGAGACCAAACCATCCAGAGGACCGGGACGTCGTGAGATCGGTCACGGTGCACTGGCAGAGAGAGCTCTTGTTCCGGTACTTCCGTCAGCAGAAGAGTTCCCATATGCGATCCGTACTGTATCTGAGACATTTGAATCCAACGGTTCTACTTCTCAGGCAAGTATCTGTGCATCTACCATGTCCCTTATGGCAGCAGGTGTACCGATCCGCAAACCGGTTGCCGGTATCTCCTGTGGTCTTGTTACAGGCGCAACAGACGATGATTACATTGTACTGACAGATATCCAGGGACTTGAGGACTTCTTCGGAGATATGGATTTCAAGGTTGCAGGTACACATGACGGTATCACAGCAATCCAGATGGATATCAAGATCCATGGTCTGACAAGACAGATCGTAGAAGAAGCGATCCGCAGAACAAAAGAAGCAAGAGAGTACATCCTTACAGAGGTTATGGAGAAATGCATCGCAGCTCCTCGTGACCATGTAAATAAATATGCACCGAAGATCGTTCAGATCCAGATCGATCCTCAGAAGATCGGTGATGTAGTCGGACAGAGAGGAAAGACCATCAATGCGATCATCGAGCGTACAGGCGTTCAGATCGATATCACAGATGAAGGTTCCGTATCTATCTGCGGTGTTGACCAGCACGGAATGGATGAAGCCAAGAAGATGATCAAGACCATCGCAACAGATTTCGAGGCAGGACAGATCTTTGAGGGAACTGTCGTAAGCATCAAGGAATTTGGCGCTTTCGTTGAGTTTGCTCCTGGCAAAGAAGGAATGGTCCACATTTCCAAGATCAGTGACCACAGAATCAACAAAGTAGAGGACGTTCTTACTCTTGGCGACAAAGTAAAAGTAATCTGCCTTGGCAAAGACAAGATGGGCAGAATGAGTTTCAGTATCAAGGATGTACCGGAAGAAGCATAAAAATGAGATATCATAATATAACCAAGGACGATATGCTGAACGGAGACGGACTCCGTGTGGTACTCTGGGTTGCAGGCTGCAATCACTGCTGCCGGGAATGCCAGAATCCCATCACCTGGGATCCGAACGGAGGCCTTCCTTTCACCGAAAAAGAAGAAGCAGAGATTTTTGCCGAACTGGATAAGGATTATATCAGCGGAATCACTTTCTCAGGAGGGGATCCGCTTCATCCGTCCAATATTTCAGCCGTAACCGCCCTTGCACGCAAGATCAGAACAAAATATCCAGACAAGACCATCTGGCTTTATACAGGTTCACGCTGGGAAGAAATCCAGCAGGAAGAGATCGTCCGTTATCTGGATGTGCTCGTAGATGGTGAATTCCAGGTGGACAAGCTGGATCAGAGTCTGAAATGGAAAGGATCTTCGAACCAGCGCGTGATCAACGTTCCGGCGACACTTCGGGAGCAGAAGATCGTTCTTCATGCAGACTGAGAGATCCAGGAGGAAAACATGAAGAGAATCGCAAAATTTCACAAAGTAAGTGAAGAGCGTTTTGTGGCAGACTGGAAGGATACTTTTCCGGAGACACAGGAAAGCGCGATCACTGACATTTACAATGAGATTAAACTTCCGGCAAGAGCAACTGCAGGAAGTGCAGGATATGATTTCTATGCACCTGTCGATCTGACACTGAACCCGGGAGAGACTGTCAAGATCCCTACCGGTATCCGCGTCGAGATGGAGCAGGACTGGGTTCTGAAATGCTATCCGAGAAGCGGACTGGGATTCAAATACCGTCTGCAGCTCAACAATACGGTTGGAATCATTGACAGCGATTATTTCTATTCTGACAATGAGGGACATATTTTTGCAAAGATCACCAATGACAGCAACGAAGGCAAATCTGTCAGCATTCAGGCTGGCACAGGCTTCATGCAGGGAATCTTTGTAGAATACGGAATCACTGTAGATGATGACGCAAAGGGTGTCCGCAACGGTGGATTTGGAAGCACCACCCAGAAATAAAGATATAGATACAGCAAATATAAAAGCGGAGTTTCCGGATTTGAATATCCCGAATACTCCGCTTATTTTGTGCTGTGAAATAGTAAATTGAATGAATAGAAGTCTCTGTTATTCTAACGGTGCGCCTGCTGCCTCTGCCTTACGTGCATTGTCAAGAACAATGTCAAAAGCTGTAGCTGCTGCCTGATATTCAGCATCATCATCGATGTTGGCAAGCATCGGATCGCCCTTCTCTGTGCGGGAGAAACGGTACAGATAAACTTCACCGTTCTGGTTCTGACCATTCTCATCCAGTGGAAGGAGTGCAATATACTCCTGTGCATCTACCGGGAAGATCGTAAGGATCGCGCATTCTACTTCGGTATCGTCGTCCAGTGTCAGAGTAATGGTGTTGTGCTGTTCCTCAGAAGCATTACCGCCGCAGTCCAACCCACAGCTTGCACAGTCACTCGGTGCACATGCAGAATTTGTAAATTCGTCACTCATAATTGATATTCCTCACTTTTGTTTTTCTTTTGGTTATTTTATTCATTTTATCAGAAAATACGGGGATTTACAACGGTTGTTCTGTGCAAAAAATAAAAAAATGTATTTCAACTCACTCTGGAATCATGTATAATAAATAAAGACAGACTATGAAGATGGAAATGAAGGAGATACACAATGAAATTTGTTTCATGGAATGTAAATGGAATCCGTGCATGCCTTACCAAAGGCTTTGAAGAGAGGTTTCAGGAACTGGATGCAGATATTTTCTGCCTGCAGGAGACGAAATGCCAGGAGGGACAGGTCAAACTTGAGCTTCCGGGCTATCATCAGTACTGGAACTACGCAAACAGAAGAGGATATTCCGGAACGGCAATCTTTACGAAACAGGAGCCGCTTTCGGTTTTTTATGGAATTGGAATAGAGGAACACGACAAAGAAGGCCGTGTGATCACACTTGAATTTGAGAATTTTTATTTCGTGACAGTATACACGCCGAATTCACAGAGCGAGCTGAGACGGCTTGAGTACCGAATGGAGTGGGAGAGAGATTTTCTTGCTTATCTTCTCGGGCTTCAGGAGAAGAAGCCTGTCATCTGCTGCGGCGATCTGAATGTTGCACATCAGGAGATCGACCTCAAGAATCCTAAGACAAACCGTAAGAATGCCGGCTTTACAGACGAGGAGAGAGCATGCTTTACAAAGGTTCTTGAGAGTGGATTTATCGATACATTCCGCTATTTTTATCCGGATCAGGAAGGAAGCTATTCCTGGTGGTCCTACCGCTTCAAGGCGCGTGAGAAGAACGCAGGATGGAGAATCGACTATTTTATCGTTTCGCCTGCACTGAAGGATAAACTGCAGGATGCATCGATCCACGCAGAGATCATGGGCTCAGACCATTGTCCGATCGAGCTGGACATGGAATCATTCTGAGAGTAAATACAAGAAGGAGAAAAAGTTATGTACGATCAAAGCAGGCTTTTGGTGCACGAGGGCAATCCGATGCTGCCTGGTGCTACGAAAGTTTCTGGGGGAATGAATTTTGCGGTGGAGGTTCCCTGTGATACAGAGGCCTCGCTGATCCTGTACCGAAAGGGAGAGAAGGAGCCGGAGGCTGAGATTCCTTTTGCAGAATCAAACAGGACCGGTCGGATGTGTGCGATGATGGTATCCGGGTTTAAGCCGGAGCAGTATGAATATAATTTTCGGATAGATACAAAGATCTGTCAGGACCCATATGCCCGCGGGCTGGCTGGAAGAGAGACATTTGGCAGAGTGTCAGAGGATAAGGACGAGCACAGGATCCGCTGCAGTTTTCCGAATCTGAGAGAATACAACTGGGAAGGCGACGTTTCCCCAGGGATCTCCTATCAGGATATGATCCTCTACAAAGTCCATGTCAGAGGCTACACCAGACAGGCGAAGGTGGCACCAAAGAAAAGAGGTACTTTTGCAGGGCTTAAGGAGATGATCCCTTACTGGAAGGAACTTGGGATCAATGCAGTCGAGCTGATGCCGGCATATGAATTTATGGAGAGGTCCACAGTGGAGCCGGGTAAGGCGATGATCCGCCAGAAACATCACAAGGATAAAGTTAACTACTGGGGTTACCTCCCGGGATTTTATTTTGCACCCAAAAGTGCCTACTGTGCGACGAAGAAACCACACAAAGAATTCTGTGACATGGTGAGAGCTTTCCACGAAGCGGGGATCGAATGCATTATGGAAATGTATTTCCCGGCAGATACCGCTCCGATGAAGGCACTTTATGCGCTGTGGTTCTGGAAGAAATATTATCATGTAGATGGATTTCATCTGCTGGGTGATGGCGTTCCGGGAGAACTGATCGAGAGAGATCCGTTCCTCTATGGTGTCAAAAAGATGTTTTCCGACATTTCCGGACAGCCGGAGAAAGAAAACATGCTGGCAGAGTACAACAGAGGGTTTATGCAGGATATGCGCCGCCTTCTCAAGAGTGACGAGGGAATGGTCGCGGGGGCACAGTTCCATATCAAGCGTAACACAGGCAATTTCGGGACCATCAACTATATGGCAAGCCAGGATGGTTTTACCTTGTATGATACAGTGACTTACAATTACCGTCACAATGAGGCAAATGGTGAGGACAATCACGATGGAAGTGATTATAACTATTCCTGGAACTGTGGAGTAGAGGGTGCGTCCAGGAAGCAGGCCATCCGCCGCCTGCGTGAACAGCAGCTTCGAAATGCGTTCCTGATGCTGCTTCTGAGCCAGGGAACACCGATGATCTATGGCGGAGATGAGTTTGGCAATTCTCAGAATGGAAACAACAATGCCTGGTGCCAGGACAACAGTGTGGGCTGGACGGACTGGAAATGCATGAAGAAGCAGGAGAAGCTTTTTTCCTTTGTCAAAAAGGCAATCGCATTTCGTAAGGATCACCCGATTCTCCATATGCCGAATGAGCTGCGGAGCGTAGACTATATGGCAAAAGGCTTCCCGGATGTTTCCTTCCATGGAGAGCGTGCATGGTTCTTAAACATGGAAAACACCAGCCGCCTTATCGGCATCATGTACTGCGGAGCATATGCACAGAAGCCGGATGGAACGGATGACGACTTCCTTTATATAGGATACAATTTCCACTGGGAGAAACGAAATATCGCACTGCCGAATCTTCCGGACGGAATGACCTGGAAAAAGATCGCCGACACTTCAGATCAGGAGGAGAAGAACTGGTTCCAGGAAGGCAAAGAAACTTACAAAAAAACAATAGACATCAATCCACGTACCATTGTGGTACTGGTGGCAAGGCAGGGGGAGATTGAGAATGCATCCGTGGCTGCACTTCAAGACGATAACAAGGCATAAATTACTGGTGATGAAATATTGTTTCCGGATCGGCTTATATAAACAGGGACTGCTTCACGACCTTTCCAAGTATACACCGGCAGAATTTCTGGTGGGATGTAAATATTATCAGGGAACGAGAAGCCCGAATAATGCAGAGAGGGAAGATATCGGAGTGTCCACTTCCTGGCTCCATCACAAGGGCAGGAACAAGCATCATTTTGAGCACTGGGTCGACTATTCTCTTGATGGGGAGCATGTGATCATGGGGGCGCAGATGCCGCGTAAATATGTGGCAGAGATGGTCATGGACCGGATCAGCGCATCCAGGAATTACCTTGGAGATGCCTATGACGACAGCCAGCCGCTGGATTATTTTCTCAAGAGCAAAGAAAAACTCTGGTTCATCCACCCACAGACAAAGAAGGAACTGGAGGCGCTTCTTCGCATTTTGAATGATCATGGCGAGGAAAAATTACTTCATTATATTAAGCACAGATATCTGAAAGAAGAAACAAGAAAGATCAAATATTGAGATATAGCAGGAATTAGAGTTTAAAAAGCCTTTTTTTCATCGAAACAGATTGAAATTCGATGAGGAGAGGGCTTTTTTTATTATAATAAACAGTATATAACAGTTGACAACAGTACTATACTGTTATATACTGTTTATAGAAGGAGGGATGAAGTTGAATCTTATCATAAACCATACTTCCATGGAACCGATCTACGAGCAGATCATGGCACAGATCAAGGCAGAAGTGATCGAGGGGACGCTGACTGCAGGAGATGCACTTCCCTCGGTGCGTGCACTGTCCAGAGAACTGAAGATCAGTGCTCTTACAGTAAAAAAAGCCTACGACAGTCTGGAAGCAGAAGGACTGGTCGTGACTGTCCATGGCAAGGGAAGTTTTATCGCGAATACCAATCAGGAACTTTTGATGGAGGAGCGTCGCAAGGAACTGGAGAAAGAGCTGGAAGAAGCGGTACGTAAAGCGCGTGTTGGAGGCTTAACGGCAAAGGAGATACGTGAATCATTTGAGATTATAATGGAGGATGAGATATGTTAGTGCAGCTGGATCATGTAAGGAAAACATATGGCAGTTTTACACTGGAACTGAATATGCAGATCCCAGAGAATCAGATCATCGGGCTGATTGGGGCGAACGGGGCAGGCAAGAGTACGACATTCAAGCTGATGCTTGGACTTATCCGTCCGGATCAGGGAAGCGTGGAGATATTTGGCAGAAATGCTGCCGATCTTGGCGCAGAGGAGAAACAGGAGATAGGAGCTGTATTCTCTGACAGCGGCTTTTCCGAATATCTGAAAGTACAGCAGCTTATTCCGGTCATGAGCCGCTTTTATCCGGATTTTCAGGAAAAAGAGTTTCGTGAAAGATGCGAAAGATTCCAGATCCCGCTGAATAAACAGATCAAAGAGTTTTCCACAGGAATGAAAGCGAAGCTGAATGTACTTCTTGCGCTCAGCCATGGCAGCAGGCTGCTGCTCCTTGACGAGCCGACGGCGGGGCTGGATGTGGTCGCAAGAGAAGAGATCCTTGATCTTCTGCGGGAATATATGGAGATCCCGGGACGCTCTATCGTGATCAGTTCACATATTTCCGGCGATCTGGAACATTTCTGTGATGACCTGTACATGATCCATGAAGGCAAGATCGTCCTTCATGAAGAGACAGACCGTATTCTTGAGGAATATGGATTCCTCAAAGTATCAGATCAGGAATACGAGGCCCTTGACAAAGAATATCTTCTGCGTGTGAGAAAAGAGCCCTTCGGCTACAGCTGTCTGACAGACCAGAAGAACTATTATCTGGAAAACCACCCGGGGATCGTAGTCGAAAAAGGAAGCGTAGATGAAGTGATTTCCATGCTGGTGAAAGGAGAGAGATTATGAGCGGTTTATTAATGAAAGACCTGGAATTACTCAAGGTAAATATAAAAACGTATTTCATTGTTTTTGCGGTTGGGATCATTTATCTGTTTGTCCAGACAGACGGAAGTATTTTTTTCATAAGCTATATGATCTTTGTAAGTCTCAGTGTCACCGTCGGAACGATTTCCTATGACAGTTATCATCATGGAATGAATTTCCTGATGACCCTGCCATTTACCAGAAAAGAATACGTGATATCCAAATATCTGACCGCAGCAGGCGTCACACTGGCAGCAGGCATTCTTTCCATGATCCCGGGACTTCTCAAAGCGCAGTCTGTCAGTACACGGAAAGAATTCCTCATAAGTACAGGTGCTGTTATGATCTGTGCCGGTATCTTTCTGGCAATCCTGCTCCCGATGCGTCTGAAACACGAAATCGAAAAAAGCCGGATCCTCATGGTCGCACTGGTAGCAGTCATCTTCCTGCTCGCCGCCGGCGGAAAGAAAGCACTGGAACTCTGCAAAGGAAGTGCAACTCTCCATCTCCTGAATACATTTGCCGGATGGCAGATAGCGATTGCGATGATCGTGGTTATGGTGATTTGTATGGCAGTGTCCGTGAAGGTCAGTGAGGGGATTATGGAGAGGAAGGAGTTTTGAGACTACAGTAGGAATAGCTAAAAAAGATATATTCAACACCTAAAAACAATATTAGTAACTAAAATATTGACTAAATAAGGAAAACTGGCGTATAATAAATTAAGAAAATAGAATTGTTCATTAAGGAGGGACGCAGGATGAATGATATTAATATGATAATTGCCAGAAACATCCTTACAATTCTTAAAAAGCAGAATAAAAAGCAGGTTGACCTTGCAGAAGCGTTGCAGACCAATAAGCAGACAATTAGTAAAATGCTTAACGGAGCACGTATGATCAATGCGATAGAGCTGAAACAAGTTTCAGATTTTCTTGGTGTTAAAATGGAAGAACTGACTAAAATTCCAGCACATATTCCAGACACAGATATTATACATGTATTTATGGGAAAAGTTGAATCTGAACAGGCAAAAAATGCACTGCAGATCGCAGATAAACTTTCGGATATGATTCTATTCCACAGTAGAGTAAGGGAAAATGGCACAGAAATGATGGAGGTATGAGATTTCTAATGGGCGATATTATTGACGAAAGCTTATACAAAAAGCAGAACATGCAATTTGAAAGAACTAATGAAGCAGCAAAAGCCTTTGCGGCTAATTATTGCGGAAACACGATAATAAGAGACTCAATATTTGGAATTGCCTCCAATTATGCAAGAAAACGGGAATTATCCCTGGAAATACTCAGATATCCATTTAAAGATGATGAACTTTGGGCTTTTACATTCATAAAAAAAGGAACTATTTTTCTTTGTGTGAATTCCGATCTGCCTGTGTGTAAACAGATTTTTGCAATGGCACATGAACTGTATCATATTCATTGTTATGCAGAAGATATTAATACTAACACAATTACAGGTGGTTCTTTATTAGATTCAAGAACGGCAGACGAAGAGGCAACTTCGCAAGAAGATCTGGAGGCAAATGCGTTTGCCGGTCTGTTGCTAATGCCAGATGCAAGCGTGATAGAACAGTTCAAAATGTTTGGGCTTTCAAAAGAAAAACTGGACGTTGATGGTGTAATTATTTTGATGGATATTTTTGCACTTCCGTATAAAGCAGTTATTTTGCGATTGGTTGAGAGTGGAATAATTGAAGAAAAAAAGGCCAGGGAATTACTGAAAGCAGATTCAAAATACATCACTGATAGAATAAAATTGACAGGCAAAGCAGAGCGATGGCAAAAAGATAGTAATGATCTGATTTATTATGGAAGTCTGCTCGAAAATTTAAAGTTCAATTCAGAACATGATCTGCTTGTCAATACCAGAGAAAAGTCAGACAGAGCATACTTGGAAAAAATCAGCAGAGAATTTCGAAAGGAAAGATAAGGTGAAGGTATGGCAAATGAAAAATATGCTTTGCTTGACACAGATTTTATCTCCAAGATGCATCTCATACGTAAAGATGACCAAAATAAGCTGATTGATAAGATTATGGTAATGCCAAATTATACTTTTTATTGTCATGAGCAGATAAGTGTTGAACTTTTGCGTCATAATACTGTTGGACCATTGGAATGGTTTAAGGGTAAGGTTAAGAGTAAATTGATATATCTTTATAATGATGAAATGATTCTGGATGAATTGACAGCTATTTATGGAGATTTAGCATTAGCAATGTATGTTGATATGCTGAAAACCGCCTGTGATGCTTATAAGGATAGATACTTTGAAGAAAATTTCACAGAAATGTCTAAGATAAATGCCTTATATGTAGGCAGAACGGAATTTCTTGAAAAATTAACCTTAGATTGTGAGACTATTGGAGCAGGGAAGAATCTTGGCGAGTTAAAATCATATGTATTACTACAGGCTTTAAATATGAAATTTGGACAACGAGTTTATGTATTCTGCTCAGATGATAAAAATGCCCGAAATGGAATTGTTGCGATGGGAGGAGCTAACTGTATTAGTGTTTTATCCTCTTTTGTAAGACTTCAGAAGGAGATTCATTTCAGCAGGGAAGATGCAGAACCATACATTAAATCATATATGAGCTGTTGTCTGGGGAAAAATCAAACTACATTCAGAATCCAGGATACATCAAAAGAAAAACGTATATGTAAAGTACCGTGTGAGCAGGTGTTTGATGAAATATTTGCCGGAAAGATTGATGAAATGCGAACTGGAAATTTGAAATATATATAGAGAGAATGAGAAGGATCGTGGAAGATATACGTGATCCTTTTTATTATGTAAAAATTTAAGAATGTAAATGTAATTTACCTAAAGTACATATTGACAAGCGGGATTTTGAAGTATAATATATAAATGTAATTTAATTAAAGTACTTGTTTGGGAGGACGAATGATGCTCATATCTTTAGAAGATGTCATTCAATTTACGTTGGGAAAAAATACAACACGTATAGATCCGCGGATTACAGATATTTATACGCCGGATGATTTTGAAAAAGATTTACATAGTATCACTACATTGGATAGACCAGATGAATGCATTATTAATCTTATGAAATCTAAGGCAGCACCGTTATCTAAAGGGACAAAAGAAAAATGTATAACTTCAAACTTTTTAAGATGCTTCTTTGATACTAATATCCTGGATCCATGGTACTTTTGTTACCAATTTAATATAGGAAAAGAAATAGAAGAACAGATTTATCGTTTCCATCAGGGGAATACACTTAGTGTAAAAAAACTGAATGTCCAGATTGTAGGGAAACTGAAAATTCCATTAATGGATATGCAACGCCAGCGGCTGATTGGGAGTCTTTATAAAAAAGCAATTATTCAAAAAGATTTAATGTTGCAGCAGGCAGAGAATATGGAATCTATGGTATTTACAGTTATAAAGAAAATTGAGGAGGACTAAAATGACAGAGGGAAAAGACTTATTACAGATTTTATGGGATGGGGCAGATGTACTTAGAGGGAAAATGGATGCAAATGAGTATAAAACATATCTGCTTGGCTTAGTATTCTATAAATATTTATCAGATGATTATCTGGCGACAGCATATGATTTACTGAATGACAAAGTTCCAGCTGATTTGGACGAAGCCCAAGCAGCATATGAAGAAGCTTTCCATAGTGACGAAAAAAAAGAATTATTAAATGAATTAAAAAATTCTCTGCATTATACCTTAGATCCGGATATGACATATGTTACTATGCTTAATGCTGCAAAAGAGAATCGCTTTAGCCGTGAAAAGTTGCAGGCAGCATTTAATCGTATTCACGAATCAGATGAGTTGTTTAATGGATTGTTTGCAGATGTAGACTTATATTCTACACGTCTTGGTACTGGAGATCAGAAACAGAGCGATACTATATCCGACTTAATTAAGGTGTTGGCTAATGCAGATCTTATTCATGCAGAGGGCGATGTCTTGGGAAATGCTTATGAATATTTAATTGGGCAGTTTGCATCAGAAACAGGAAAAAAAGCAGGAGAGTTCTACACACCTCATGGTCCTGCGCAGCTTTTATGCAGAATAGCAATGATCGGTCAGGAAAATAAGAAGGGACTTCTGGTATATGATCCTTGTATGGGATCTGGTTCTTTAATGTTGAGCTGCAAGCATTATTCAAATGAACCAGATTATATTCAGTATTATGGTCAGGAATTAATGCCTTCTACTTACAATCTAGCGAGAATGAATATGTTTTTACATAGAGTGCATCCGGAACATCAGCATTTAAGAAATGGAGATACATTAGATGCAGACTGGCCGCATGATGAAGAAACAGAATTTGATGTAGTTACAATGAATCCGCCATATTCTGCAAAATGGTCTGCAGCGGAAGGATTTAAGCAGGATGAAAGGTTCATGGATTATGGAGGTAAACTTGCACCTAAGTCAAAAGCTGATTATGCTTTTCTTTTACACGGTTTCTATCATCTTAAACAGACGGGAACAATGGCGATTGTTCTTCCACATGGAGTATTATTCAGGGGAGCATCTGAGGGTACAATCCGACAGAAACTGTTAGAAAATGGTTCTATTTATGCTGTAATCGGGCTTCCGTCAAATATGTTTTATAATACCTCTATTCCAACCTGTATCGTAGTTTTGAAGAAGCATAGAGATGGAAGGGATGTGCTATTTATTGATGCATCGAAACTGTATGTAAAAGAGAAAAAACAGAATATTATGCAGGAAGAACATATTGACCGAGTTCTGGAACTATATAAAAATAGAAAGCCGGTGGAAAAGGAAGCATATCTGGCTTCTTATGATGATGTAGTATCCAATGATTTCAACTTAAACATTCCACGATATGTGGATACCATGGAAGAAGAACCGGAAATTGATATGAAAGACCTGACTCGACGTATTCGTGAGACTGATAAAGCAATTAAAGAAGAAAATGCTTCTCTGCTGAATATGCTCAGGGATTTAGAATGCGGTACTGAAGATGCTAAAGATGCTATCTCTGAATTTATTCGAATTCTAGAGGAGGCCTGAAATGTCAAGTACACCAAAGATAAGATTTAAGGGGTTCACTGATAATTGGGAACAGCGTAAGTTGGGGGACGTTGCACAGTGCTTAGATTCTGAACGAATTCCAATAAATGCTGAAGAAAGAGAAAAAATATCTGGAGAGATTCCATATTATGGGGCTGGTAATATACAAGGGTATATAAATAAGTTTTTATTTGATGAGGAACTTGTTCTTTTATTGGAAGATGGAGATGCATTTGATGATTTTAGAACAAAGGAAATTGCCCAGTATATATGCGGAAAAACTTGGGTAAATAACCATGCACATGTATTACGTCCATTAGGAAATGCATATTTTTTATATAGTATTTTAGCACATAAAGATATACGAAATTGGGTTCAGTTAGCAGGTGCAAGCAGGAAAAAACTTGTTCAAAAATCCATGCTTAATATTGAATTAATCATGCCAAAACTCAAAGAACAGCAGAAGATAGGTGACTATTTTAGAGAACTCGACTGTCTCATCACTCTTCACCAGCAAAAGTGTAACGACATTAAGCTTCTGAAAAAATATATGCTCCAAAAAATGTTTCCGCAGAATGGAAAGAAAGTTCCAGAAATAAGATTTAAAGAATATACTGAAGATTGGGAACAATGTAAGTTCGGGGATTTGGGATCAGTTGCAATGTGTAAAAGAGTTTTCAAAGAACAAACTTCTTTTGAAGGAGATATTCCATTTTATAAAATAGGTACTTTTGGAGCCAATCCGGATGCTTTTATTTCAAGAGATCTTTTTGAAGAATACAAAGAAAAATTTCAATATCCAAGTGTCGGAGATATATTGATTTCTGCTTCTGGAACAATCGGTAGAGCTGTTGAATATAAAGGCGAGGAAGCTTATTTTCAGGATTCAAATATTGTGTGGTTTAAACACGATGATAGAATCGATAATTTATTTTTGAAATGTGTATATAGAATCGTAAAATGGGAAGGTATCGAAGGAAGTACAATAAAAAGATTGTATAATGACAACTTTTTAAAGACTGAGTTTTTTATACCATCATTAGAAGAACAAAAGAAAATCGGTACGTACTTTAAGTCTTTGGATCACCTCATCACTCTTCACCAGCGTAAATGTACCGAACTTAAGGAACTAAAAAAATACATGTTGCAGAATATGTTTCCGCAGAAAGGATAAACTATGGCAGAATTAGAATCCGCTATTGAGAAAAGTCTGATTGATAAATTATGTCACGATAAATCACAATGGACTTATCGAGCAGATATAAAAACAGAGGAACAACTCTGGAATAACTTCAAATATATATTAGAGCAGAATAATAAAGCCAAGTTAAATGATGTTCCATTATCAGAATCAGAATTTGCCAAGATAAAAAATGACATTTCCCATGCTTCTTTTTATGAAGCAGGAAAGTGGCTTGTTGGTGAAAACGGAAAAGTATATGTGCATATACAACGTGGGAATGAAATGCTGCATTTGTTGGTAATGAACAATGAGCATATATGTGGTGGTACAAGCGTATATGAAGTAATTAATCAATATCAGGCTTTTGCAACTGGTGAGGATGAGGATATTCGTAATCGAAGATTTGATGTTACTCTGCTTATAAATGGTATTCCTGTGATTCACATAGAACTGAAAAACAAAAATCATTCCTATATGGATGGATACCGTCAAATCAAAAAATATATATCTGAAGGAAAATTCCACGGTATTTTTTCTAATATACAGATGTTTGTGGTAAGCAATGTGGTAGACACCAAATATTTTTCAGCAGCCAGAGATACGGAATTAAATAAGAAATTTATTAGTGGCTGGTTGGATAAAAAGAATAATCCCGTTTGTAATTATATAGAGTTTGCAGATTCTGTACTACATATACCTCAGGCTCACAAGATGGTTGCTCAGTATACCGTACTGGATAATGAGGTCAGAAGATTGTTACTACTTCGTCCATATCAGATTCATGCCATAGAAGCTATGCGTGCTGCTTCACAAGAAGGAAAATCTGGATATATCTGGCACACAACCGGATCAGGAAAGACTATGACTTCTTATAAAGCAACACGAAATCTTTTGATGGATATTCCGGCTATAGAAAAGACGATTTTTCTGATTGATAGAAAAGACTTAGATACACAAACAAAAATGGCGTTTCAGTCATACGCAGATAATGATACAATCGATGTTGACGATACCGATAATGTTAATGCATTAATAAATCGGCTTACTGATGGAAATCGTCAGATGATTGTTACTACTATACAAAAACTGCAAATCATGATAAAAAGACGCTTAAAAGAAGGCGATAGGGCTTATCAGAAAATAAGAAATCTTCGTATTGCTTTTGTTGTGGATGAATGTCACAGGGCAGTAACCCCTGGCACGAAAAGGAAAATCGAAGAGTTTTTCAGTCGTTCTTTATGGTATGGTTTCACTGGAACGCCTATAACGGATGAAAATCCTTATGAGAAAAAAGGAGATCTTCCACAGACTACGAAACAGCTATACGGTGAATGTCTTCATAGTTACACAATCAAAGAAGCTATTCATGATGAAGCTGTACTTGGATTTATGGTTGAGAATCTCGGACCAAAAGAAAACGTTGAGGATTCAGCAGTATTCGAAAGTGAAACTCATATGAGACAGGTATTGGATATTATTCTTAATCGCTCGGCCTCTAAATTTGGACTTCAAAAAGGAAAGGGTAGAACTTTTGAGGGAATTTTAACAGTTAAATCTATTCCAATTGCTCAAAAATACTATAAGTTATTGAAACGCATAAAAGAAGGAAATGATGAATTGAAAATTTCTGATAAAATTCATCAGGCATTGCCGGATTTTCCTAAATTTGCCATTACATATTCTCTGTCTGAAAATAAAGAGGGGTCTGAAGTTAATCAGATTGAAATGCAGGAATCTCTCAAGGATTATGGAGATATGTTTGGAACTTATTATAAAATTGAAGAGATTGCTACTTATAATAAAAATTTGAATAATCGACTGGCACGAAAAGAGAAAAAATATCTGGAAAGAAGTCAGCAGCTTGATTTGGTTATTGTAGTAGAGCGATTGCTGACAGGGTTTGATGCTCCGCAATTATCGGTTTTGTTTATAGACAAGCAACCAATGAAACCTCAAAATATTATACAGGCATTCTCAAGAACCAACAGACTTCTGGATGATACAAAACAGTATGGACAGATTGTGACTTTTCAGTCACCAAATGACTTTAAATCTGCAATTGATTATGCTTTGAGACTCTATTCTCTTGAAAAAGACGGTGCAGATGTAGCCCTTTCAGAAGACTGGGAAAAGGTCAGTCAGGATTTTAAAATATCTGTAAATGCTGTTCATGCTTTGGCGGAAAAACCTTCCGATGTTAGTTCATTATCCAAAAAACAAAAACAATCTTTTGTGCATTTATTCCGTACATTGGATCATGACTTTGCTCATTTAAAAGCATTTTCCAGATATTCTGAAGATATATTGGATAGTTATGAGTTTTCAGAAGAGGAATATGAAGATTATGCAGCTATGTATAGAAATGTAGTAGAGGAACTTCGATCGGAAAGAGATCCGTCTACTGGTGATGAGCCAATTGTGAATGATTATGATTTGATTGCATACCACAAAATAAAAATTGATTTTGAATATCTTGTTGAACTTTTACAGGGATTTGTAGATTCCCTACATCCTGAAACAAATAACCAAAAACAGTCAGATTTTCAGGATAAAATAAAAGAAATTCGTGAAATGGTCAATGAATTTTCACAGTCCAATCAGAAAATGGGAAATCTGTTGAGTATAATTGTTGAGGAAATAGAAAATGACAGCCGTAAATATTTTAGACAGGATATTTCAGCAATTATTAACCGTATGAGAGATGAAGCAATTAATAAAGAGATATTAGCTTTTGCAGAGAAATGGTTTATTAGTCCGGAAAAGGTGAGGTATCATGTACAACATTTCCAAAACGGAATTATTGCTAACGAAACAAATCTAAAAGAGGAGGCGCAATACTCCGAGTATAAGGTAAGCGTTGATCATCCTATGACAAAATTGCAATTTAAGCAGTCTGTTGTAAGGGAATTCAAAAATGAATTGATGGAAAATATTCTTCCGTTGTTGGGATGATGCTGTTAATATTCTACTATTCATTAATCTGGATATAAAGGATTAATGAATAGTAGATAAAGTGTTGGCAAAAGCTATAAATTGTATTGAAAAGAGAGGCTATATGTACGGAATCGGATTTTATGATGAATACATAACACGATTAGGAAATTTAAGGGATAAACCAGATTTAGCTACACCATATAAAATTGCATATTTAAAGAAGCTTATAAAAAATAATGAAGTTTATAAATTTATATCATTTCAAAAAAATGCAGAAACAAAGCTTAAGACATTAAAAGAAGGAAAAATATGGTTTTCTTTTTATAAAACTTTAAATGATGAGACAGAATTTCAGATTGATTATAGAATAAAGAAAATTGTTAATGAAACAGGGTATAAAAAAGGATATATAGAGTTAATCATTAATTATCTTACAGAAATGTATGATGTTTTTTCGCTTACATATACATATGAAGAGTATATGTGGGATGCGTATGCGTCAGAAGGCAATGGTATTTGCGTAGTATATAATGTTGGAAATTATGATCAGTTATATCCTGTAGAGTATTGCGAAAAAAATACACTTGATTTTACGAAAATGATTATAAATGCATTGAAAAGAAAGAGTTTTGAATTGTCGATTATTCCATGGGTAGTGAAAAATCCGTATAATGAAACTGCAAAATTAGATTCCACGAAAGAAAAAGAAGTAAGGATGCTGTATTGTCCATATGATTTGGCTGAGTTTAATGGTGGTCAGATTCAATATAATATAAAAGAACGCAAAGCATATAAAGGAATTGCGAAATCATATACAGATTTTGAATTGAGTATTTCAAGAATAATTATAGGTAGAAAGTGTACAGTGGAGATGAGAAAAGAAGTAATTGACTATGCCGAGAGTAATGATATACAATATTCGGTCATTTAAAGGTAGAAAGATAGGAAGGTATTATGAATAATGATGTGTTAATAATTGGCAATGGATTTGATTTGTATCATAAATTGCCAACAAGATATACAGATTTTTTGGTTGTAGTTGAAAACTGGGCAGAGTTTTGGACGTTATATAGGAATAACATCAAAATAGAAGAAACAGAAAATGAAGTTGAGAGAGAAACATTCAGTGTAAGCTTAGGTGAAAATGGAAGGTTGACACAAAGGGCATTACAAGATTTTGCAAATCATGCTGCTAATTTAAATAGTCGAAATTTAGAAGAATTGAATGATATTATATATGGAAATAGAAACATAAATCAGCATCATCAAGTTCATGGCTCTCTTCAACAAGATGATATGGTATTGGGAGTAAGAGATGATGCATTTGAAAATTGGGATTATATATATTTTCAAAAATTCTTTCAAAGAATTCAGAAACGAACAGGTGCATTTTATAAAGCATGGATACCACAAATACGTAGATCTGTAGAAGATGCCCCGATTAAGGTGTTTATAATGGGACACTCTCTTGGTATGACAGACAAGGAGATATTAAAAGAGTTTTTTTATGGTAAATATGTCTCTGAAATTACAATTTATTATCATAATCAATATGCATATGAACAATTAGTGATTAGCTTATTTCTGTCTCTTATACACATCTCCGAGCCCACGAGACTACGCTGCATCTCG
>OWIV01000089.1_pt1 | contig 67579 bp, 56 predicted proteins | sample 1732831 | NCBI WGS metagenome assembly OWIV01 (sample SAMN05065757, study PRJEB22554) | human gut metagenome | biome: ENVO:2100002; feature: ENVO:00000062; material: ENVO:00002003 | host: Homo sapiens | place: USA
TCACCGCTTTGCCGCAATAATTTTTTTCAAATTATCTTGACGCACCGTTCAATGCGTGAAATTCTCTGTCACAAGTCCCACTGATTTTGTGGATTGGTCTAAAACCATCCACAAGATGTGGTCCTGTTCATTTTGAACACTGCCTCACCGTGGATTATCCCTGAAAGATCAACCGCCCCGCAACACACCCGATTCATTTTGCCGCCGATTCATCCGACAAAATCATCGCTGCGCTGCGTGGGCGGTATTTTTCTTTATGGGAAACGTACCTTGAAAATTTCATGAGCCGACCGGACGTGATACCGACTTTCCGTCAACGCCGCTGCACAAACAGGGGCAGGAACTTCGTTCGGAGCAAACGGTGACCCCATTACATGAGCAGCACCACCTCTACTTATTTTTGCGTCTTAACAATTCGGAAACATTTGTTGAAAATGCGTTTTGAGCGCAGCGGTAGAGGGCAAGAACCGTCCCGTGGCCACAAATTTTCAATTCTTGAAAATTTCCTGTCCATCCGGGACTTCACTTCTCAAACTCTTGCGAGTTTTCCAAGTGATCTTGTTGGGGCGTGCCTGCCCCAAACCCTGCTCATGGTTCGCACCTGACGGTGCGAACAGCAACGGCGTGTCGTGCTTACATAACTTCACCGAGGAGTTATCGAACAGACAGGAGGTACAATGACCAAAACGAATGTTCAACCGACCCCTAGCAATTCCCAGCACCACGACACGCCGAACAATAAAACGCACATCATCAAGTTCCGTGTGACAGCGGAGGAAAAAGCGTCACTGGAACTCACTTGCAAACTTCTGAATCTCTCCCTCTCCACTTTTATCCGCCGTGCCATCCACAACGTTAAAATTGAGAAAACGGTCATCGTTGCAGGCGGCGGCGAAGAAACTCTGAACGCCGTTTCCACCCTGCTTGCCCAGTGCAGCAAGGTGGGCGGCAACCTGAACCAGCTTGCAAGGCACTTCAATTCTGGTGGTGCGGACACCGAGCAGATACGAGCGAAACTCCTTGACGAACTTGCAGACCTGACTGCATTTCGGCTCAACGCTGAGAAAGTTCTGGGTGAACTGTATGGCAACGCTCAAGCATATCGCCTCTAAAAACTCGGACTACACTGCCATCGAAGCGTACCTCGTTTACCAGCACGACGCGTTCACCGGAAAGCAACTTCTGGACGAACAAGGCCGACCCATGCTGCGAGAATCCTACCTGCTCGACACCCTTGAGTGTGGCAATTTCTCGTTTGCAACGGCCTGCCTGCTGGCAAACCGCAAGTATGGTAAGAACACCCAGCATGGTGATATCAAAAGCCACCAGTATATCATCAGCTTTGACCCCAGAGATGCAGCCGACAACGGCTTGACCATGGAAAAGGCACAGGCACTTGGCCTGAAATTCTGCGAAGAAAACTTCCCCGGTCATCCTGCCATCGTCTGCACCCACCCGGATGGGCACAACCATTCGGGAAATATTCATGTCCACATCGTGATCGGCAGCATCCGAACACGAGAAGTGGAGCGTAAGCCCTATATGCAGAAGCCCCGCGACTGGCTAGAGGGCATGAAGCATTCCAGCACAGCCCAGACCATGCGGCACTTGCGTGTCGAGGTCATGGAGTTGTGCGAGGGTGCCGGACTGTACCAGATCGACCTGCTCAACGGCTCGAAAGAGCGCGTCAGCGAAGCTGAGTATTGGGCGCGTAGGCGCGGCCAGTTGAAACTTGACCGCGAGAGTGCAGCTCTTGCCGCAGCTGGACAGCAGCCCAAGCAGAAGAAGTTTGAAACCGTAAAAGATACCCTGAGGAAACAGATTTCTTCGGTGCTGTACCGCGCTACGAGCTTCGAAGATTTTTCTGACAGGCTCATGCAGCAGTACGGCATTGCCGTCAAAGAAAGCCGTGGACAGCTCAGCTATCTGCCTGCTGGCAGAACGAAGTTTATCCGAGCGAAACATCTCGGTGACAAGTTCGACAAAGCCGAAGTTCTTGCTGCCCTGAACGCAAACGCCGAACGCAAACCCAAGGCGCAGTTCAAGCAGGATACCATCGGGAAACTGATCGACATCCAGTCGAGGATGACCGAGGGCAAAGGCATCGGCTATAAGCGTTGGCTCACGAAACACAATCTCAAAGTTATGGCACAGACCGTGAAGCTTCTGCAGGAAAAGGGCTTGACCGACGAGGACGCCTTGAACCAGCGCATCGCTGAACTGGAAACCAAGTATCACGACGCACTGGCGGTGGTGAAAGACCTCGAAGGTCGCATGAAAACCAACAAAGAGTTGCGCTATCATGTTGCAACCTACGCCAACACCAAGAGCGTCGCACAGCAGTTAAAGACTGCTAAACGACCCGCAGCTTTTGAGGAGCAGCACCGTGCAGAGCTGACAGCGTACCGGGCGGCAGCAGCCTATTTCAAGGCAAACAACATCACAAAGCTGCCCAGCCCGAAAAAGCTGGAAGCCGAGTACGCGCAGCTGGCATCCGAAAAGGCAAAGTTCTATGAGCAGTACAAGGAAGCCAAAGAAGAACTGCTCAAACTGAAAACCGCAAAGCAGAATGTTGCGTCCTTTTTCCGGGAGGAAGAACAGACGCAGCAGGAGAGATAAAGGAGTGTGCGTATGATCAACCTGAAAATTGACCCAGAGTTCCAGTCCCAGATTCCTCCTCTGACCGATGATGAATTCAAGCAGCTTGAAGAAAATATCCTCAAAGAGGGCAAGCTGCTGTCTTCTTTGATTGTCTGGGGTAACACCCTTGTTGACGGCCACAATCGTTATGAAATCGTTCAGGAGCATCCCGAAATCTCTTTCTCCACCATGCCGCTCCCGTTTGAAAGCAGAGAAGAAGTCCTCGCATGGATCTGCAAAAATCAACTGGGGCGGCGCAATCTCACGCCGGAGCAGAAGAAGTTCCTCATTGGAAAGCAATACAGTGTGGAACATCGGAAGCCCGGTGGAAACGGCAACAATCAGCACACGGCTGCTGCCAAGAAAACCGCCCCGGAGGAATTGTGTCAAATTGACACAATTCCTCCCACCTCTGCGGAAGCGAGCATCCGCAAGCAGATTGCAGAGCGGAACAACGTCAGCGAATCCTACGTTGCCCGTTCTGAAAAGTTCATGCGGGGCGTGGAGATCATGGAGCAGATGATGCCCGGTACAAAAGAAAAGATCCTGTCCGGGCAATTCAAAGTCCGTGATGCCGATATGCACCGCCTCGCCAGAGCCGATTTTCCGAACCGCAAGCAGATTGTACACGAGATTCTGCACCCGGAAGACCGTCCCGCTCCGCAGTCGAGCTACTCACACTACTCTGGAATCAACTACTCTGCGCTGGAAGTCGCCGTCCGGCGGATTCAGCAGGACTTTGATTTTTTGATGAGATACTTGCCTAAGCTACCGGACGATTCCTACGCCAAAACTGAAACGCTAAAAATCCTCAAGCAGCACAAAGCGTATATGGCACAGTTTGAAGAAATGCTGAACAATAAAGAAATCGCATAACGACAGGCACTTGTAAGCCATCAGCAAGCCACCAGCCGCAAGTGCAGGGCAGAAACAATCCGCGCCCTTGCGCCTGATAAAAATTGGAACTTTGATTTTCTCGCCCGGCTTTGCCACGGTGGGACGATCAAAGGAGCGTGCGTTTGAACAAAAAGAAAAAGTCCACAAATACTTCCCCTTACCCCGATGAATTCATCGACCGTCTGGCACGGGCATTCTACCCGGCCATCCTTGCCTGTTGGAACAGCGAGGATGGCCAGCGCGAGTTTGCCGCGTGGCAAACGGAGCAAGCTCATCATGCCCCCAGTAAAGAGAAACAGAGCGTTCCCGACGGGGAACGCCCTGTTGTACATATCGCTATCGTATGTGGTCTTTGGCAGGGTGCGTCCGGGTGGGCGCACCCTGTTTTTGTTTTGCCCTTGATTACAGTTCCTCGCCATTGGAAGCGATGACCTTCTTGTACCAGTAGAAGCTGTCCTTGCGCTCACGGCTCAAATCGCCGGTGCCGTCATCGAACTTGTTGACGTAGATGAAACCGTAACGCTTTGCCATCTCGCCGGTGGAAGCCGAAACCAGATCAATGCAGCCCCACGGGGTGTAGCCCATCAGGTCCACGCCGTCCTTCACAGCCTCAGCCATCTGTGCAATGTGGTCGCGCAGGTAGTCGATGCGGTAGCTGTCGTGGACGATGCCGTCCTCGCCCTTCACGTCATAAGCACCCAGACCGTTCTCCACCACCATCAGGGGGATCCGGTAACGGCCATAGATCTCGTTCAGTGCATAGCGCAGGCCCTTGGGGTCGATCTGCCAGCCCCAGTCGGAAGCTTTCAGGTAGGGGTTCTTCACGCCGCCCAGCAGGTTGCCGCCAATGCCCTCCACATCCTTGTGGGTGGTCACGCAGCTGGTCATGTAGTAGCTGAAGGTGTAAAAATCCACCACGCCCTTCTTCAAGGTCTCGGCGTCCTCCGGCTCCATCCGGATCTCCACGCCCAACTCCTTCCACAGGCGCTTTGCAAAGTAGGGGTACTCGCCGCGCACATGCACATCGCCGCAGTACCAGTTGTGCTCGTTCATGCCCTGCTGGTTGGCCAGCTGGTCATCCGGGTCGCAGGTCATGGCGTAGCTCTGGCCGTAGGCCAGCATGCAGCCCATCTTGAACTGGGGGTAGTGCGCATGGGCGTAGATGATGGCCTGTGCGCTTGCCACAAACTGGTGATGCAAAGCCTGCAGGCGGGTCTGGGGGTCATCCGGTGCGCCCATGGCGGGGCCTTCGTAGCCCTGCACGGTACCGGTGGAAAGCACCTGACCAAAGGCCATCATGCCTGCGTTGATCTCGTTGAAGGTCAGCCAGTATTTGACCTTATCCTTGTAGCGCTCAAAGATGGTCTTGCAGTAGTTCATGTAGAACCCGATCAGCTCCCGGGAAGCCCAGCCGTTGTACTTTTCCACCAGAGCGTAGGGCAGCTCGTAATGGCTGATGGTGACCAGCGGCTCGATGCCGTGCTTCTTGCAGCAGTCGAACACGCGGTCATAGAACTCCAGACCCTTCTCATTGGGTTCCGTTTCCCAGCCGTTGGGGAAGATGCGGGTCCAGTTGATGGAGGTACGGAAGGTCTTGAAGCCCATCTCGGCAAACAGGGCGATGTCCTCTTCGTAGTGGTGGTAGAAATCGATGGCCTCGTGGCTGGGGTACAGACGGTCCGGGTGGATGGTGGTGGTCACCCACTTGGGCACGGTGTGGGAACCGTTGGTGCACATATCGGGCACACTGGCGCCCTTGCCGTCCACATCCCATGCACCCTCAAACTGGTTGGCAGCACAGGCGCCGCCCCACAGGAAATCATCACGGAAAACGCTCATGGTGTTTTTCTCCTTTGTTCAGCTGATATAAAAAGCGGGGCAGGCCCTTTACGGCCGCGGCCCTGCACGGCCTGTGGCCGGAGCCTGTCCCTGAATACGGATATCTATAAAACCCCTGCTAAAACTGTGGTTTACTTCTTTGCCTTGGCAGGCTCGTCGCTATACACGATATAGGTGATAACGAATGCAGCAACGACCGTGAGCAGATGGAACCTGCGTCGTCCAGTACGCCAATCGCTGCGAACAGCGAGAGGAAGCCTTTCAGGATACCTTCCTCTGATCAGCCCCGATCTGTCGGTTCTTTGAAGTTTTAGGGAACTCTCTTACTTCCAGAGAGTGGGGTTGCCGTAACGTGCATCCAGCGCAGCGCTGAACCAGCGACCGTTCATGACATTGCGGATCATCTTCTGCTTCAGCTCTGCCGAAACCGTGGTGTCTGCATCCATGCGGTCCATGATCTCATCATAGGTGGTGGAGACATCCTTGCAGCCGATCTGTGCATCCGTTGCAGAAGCATCCATCACCATGCTGACCTTGTTGTCCGGGGTCCAGTTCTGCCACTTAGGCAGGGCGCTGTCGCCGGAGAACAGACCCCGGATACCGGTAAACAGGTTGCCGTTGGGGTCGCCGTTGGTGAGGAAGTTCTTGAGATAACGGTTGAACAGCACTGCCATTTCCTGATAGCCTTCGCCGCTGAAATCCACCATTGCCGCATAGTTGTTCACCGTGGACAGCATGGGCACAAAGATGCCGTGGAATGCGCCCAGAACGGGGATCTGGCTCAGTGCATCGGGGTCGCCGTAGTCAATTTGGCACAGGTAGATATCCGCACCATAATGGTCGTACATGGTCTCGGCGCTGCATTCTGCATTGAAGATGCGGTACATATCGGAGCCGTACTTGACCGCAAAGTCCTTTGCAGCATTAGTCTCTGCTGCCGAGTATGCTTTCATTTCGGCGCTGCCAAAGTATGCATCCCACGCTGCAAACATGCTAAACTCGGTGCTGCCGGTCAGCATCAGCAGGGGCACATTGTTGTACTGGGTAGTAGCAAAGCCCTCTTTGGGCAGCACCACCCCATCACCGTACAGGTGAGGGAAGACGCTCATGCGGATACCTGCATTGCTCATCAGCGGGCACAGACGGGCGGAGTCTAGACTATACAGCCAATCCCGAACATCCTCGCCATCGGTCATGAGCCACGCCTTGGCAGCTGCCGTATCTGCAAACAGACCGTCCTCTACCGCAAGCGGCGCAATTGCCCATGCAATCTGGCTCACGCTTGCTGTCTCATCGGCAATGGTCATGCCGCCGGAGAAGGCGATTGCCTTCTGGAAGCGTCCGGCAAACAGAGGGCTGGTCAGCATTGCCATTACGTCACGACCGCCGGCCGAGAAACCGGAGATGGTGATGTTGTCCGCATCGCCGCCAAACTGTGCAATGTTATCCTTGACCCAGTCCAGCGCCTTTGCGATGTCCAGCAGGGTGAAGTTGCCGGTGTCATCGCTGCCCCGGCAGAGGGCAGGCAGGCAGTTGAAGCCGAACAGACCCAGCCGGTAATCCAGAGTGACAAAGACGCAGTTATCTCGGACCACTAGCTCGCTGCCAAGGATTTCCTTGGTGTTGCCGGTCTGGTTGTTGCCGCCGTGGATAAACACCAGCACCGGCAGCTTATGAGCGTTGGGGGTGGTATAAACATCCAGCTTCAGGCAGTCCTCGGTGCCGATGGCACCGGAACCGTACTGATAAGCGACCTCACTGGGAGCAGTGCAATCTTTGGCTTCCGTCCACACGGCAGGATCCTGCGGTGCCTGCCAGCGCAGCTCTCCCACCGGGGCTGCACCATAGGGAATGCCGTACCACACAAGGCTCTCGCCCTGATCCAGACCCACGACCGGCCCGTACTGGGTGGAGCGGCGAGGGGTGATGTTTGACCACAGGCAGTTTTCCTCTCCTGCAGGGGCTGCCATTGCGGGAACGCTGAGGGATGCCATTGCTGCTGCGACGGCTCCTGCTTTCATGAAATTGCGACGGCTGATATAAACATTACGAGCGCTCATACTATTTCACCTTTCTGCATTTACCTTCTGTTGTAAATTCTTACCTTCTCTGACCAGCCTTGATCTGCCGGTCTTTTTTACAGGTGCCTGAACATTCCTTTGGTTTTGGGGTGCCGTTTACTTCTTTGCCTTGGCAGGCTCATCAGAGTAGGTCGCATAGACCATCACGAAGGCTAGCACAACGGCGATCAGGGAAATGACGATGGATGCGATCATGCCGGAGATATCGTTGGTAACGGTATTGATGTAAGCGGTATAGCCAAAGATGCCGGTACCTGCGCTGGTGTAGCTGGTAACATTAAATGCCATCAGGGCAGCGCCGGTAATGGCGCCCACGATGCAAGTGATGATAAAGGGCTTCTTCTTGGGCAGGGTCAGGCCGTAGATCGCCGGCTCGGTAACACCTGCGATACCGGAGATCAGTGCGGGGATGCACAGGCTCTTGGTCTTGAGGTTCTTGGTCTTGAGGTAAATTGCCAACACGGCACCGCACTGTGCAAAGGTGCAGCCGAACATACCGGTCAGTGCGTTGGAATAGCCCTTGGTGGCTAGGTCGTTCAGCATCAGAGGCACGGTAGCCCAGTGCAGACCGAACATGACCAGGATCTGCCACAGGCCGCCTACAACAGCGCCCAGCAGGATGCCGTTAAAGTTTGCGATTGCATTGAGTGCAATGCCCAGACCATCGCCCAGCAGAGAGGTGATGGGTCCGATGATCCACAGCGTGAGGATAAAGGTGACGCCGCAGGTGATGAGCGGCACAAAGAACAGCTTGCAGGAATCCGGGATGAACTTTTTATACTTCTTCTCGAACCATGCTGCAAATGCGATGGCGCAGACGATGGGGAGAACGCTGGAGGTGTAGTTGCCGGAAGCAGGCATAACGACCGGGATCCCGAACAGGTTGGAGATATCCATGCCGGAAGTGGTGGACAGGTACGGGTACAGCAGCGCTGCACCAATGGTCATACCCTCCAGCTCCGGCAGGCCAAACTTTTTGGAGGCGGTGTAGGCCAGCAGCATGGGCATAAAGTAGAAGAAGCTGTCGCCCAGAGAGTACAGGATATTGTAGGTGCCGCTGGTGTTGCTGAGCACGCCGATGGCAACGAACAGGGAGATAAAGCCCTTTACGATACCGGTGGCAGCCAGCACGCCCAGACAGGGGGCAAACACTGTCGTAATGATGCTGACGAAGGCATTGAACAGGCTCTGCTTTTCCTTGGGGGCTTCGGCGCTGCCGGTGGCGTTGCCGTTATCGTCCACAGCGCCGCCCGGGGTAATGTGACCCACGGTGCACACAGCGTCGTACACATCGGCAACCTGCTGACCGATGACCACCATATACTGTCCGCCGGACTGGATCACGGTCACGATGCCGTCGGTCTCTTTCAGCACATCGGTGTTTGCCTTGCTCTCGTCCTGCAGTTTGAAGCGCAGGCGGGTCATGCAGTGGGTAAGGGACACGATATTGCTCTTGCCGCCAACATTCTGGATGATAATGCGCGCAAGACCATCATATTTACTAGCCATAAGTAGATTCTCCTTCTTGCTTTTTTCATAGGCTTGTTCGGTCAGCTCGAGGCGAAGCCGCCCGTTTTTTACGCTGACGGCCGCGGTGGATGGCAAAGCTGCCAGCGCTGCGGGGTCCGCAAGGCTTTCGTCCTTGAGTTGGGCGGAGATGCGGTTTCCTCTGCGGGTGATCGAGGCCACGTTCGCCTCGCCGCCCAACAGCGGATACAGAAGGGAAAGCAGCGCCTGAGAGGGATCCTGTTTCAATTCTGCCAAAGCATCTCACTCCTGTCGAATGTTTTATATCTCACACCGCCTTCGCGCGCCGGACGGTGGACATACCGAAAAAAGAAAAATCACCCGATCTCAGACCACAAAAAGGCCGCAACGCAGGGCGCTGCCTTGGTGGTGCATGAAATGGGTGACGCCCTGCAAACAGAGTACAGGTAACGATCCTTATGATTTGATTTTGAAAAAAGCTCAATCCTCCGCGCGCTCAACGCAGACGCGGTGGATATGCATGATGAGGTACAGCTGCTCTTCTTTGCTGCACTGCCACCCGTAGGTGCCGTGCAGAAAGGTATCGATCTGCTGTACGCAGGCATAGACCTGCGGGTACTCGTTGCGCATGGTAACGAACATGCTGTCCATGGCGTTACCGGCATCGAGCGGACTGCCGTGCATCATGCGCTGTACCAGATACCGCAGATGCATACAGAACCGGGAGTAGCTGAAGCTTTCCTTATTGAGCTGGATCTCCATGCCATGCTCCACGATGGCAGACAGCTCCGAAATGACCTTGGCGGTCAGGATGGTGGAATGCATATCTCCCACCTCGTTTTCCGCCGTGATGATGTGCATGGCAATGCTCACGATCTCGGTGTCCGGCAGATCCACCGCCAGACTGCGGCACAGCGCGTGCACCCCCTGTTTTGCGATGGCGTACTCCTGCGGGTAGAGATGCTGGATATCATAGGCAAGCGGCACCTGGACGTTAAGTCCTTCGCGGCTGCGCTGGATGGCAAAGTTGAGATGGTCGGCCAGGGCATAGGTCAGGTTTGCATTCAGGGTGCAATCCAGTTCTTCCCGGGCTGTATCGGCGATATCGTCCGCCGCCAGAAACACGGCTTCCGGCACATCGCGGAGAAGTGCAAAATACTTCTCGTTCACATCGTAAAAGGTGCGCTGGATGCAGGAAAGATCAGTCAGTTCATAGGGCATGGAGGCAAAGCCGATGCCCTTGCCAAAGACAACGAGCTCCCGGCCCTTTGCATCGCGGGCAAGTGCAACGTTATTGTTGATCTTCTTGTAAACTTCCATGTCTGATCCTGCCCTACAAAAAAACAACTCCCTGCGGCAAATAACGATAGTACGATCACAAGCAAGTCAAACCAGCAAGCAAGCGTACAAGTAATGCCTCCAGAGAGTAACAATCCTGTGCTTTTATGATACCGCAGAGAATCCGAAATGTCTATTCGACATCTTCACAAATAATTTGCCGCAAATTTGTAGATTGTGCTCAGAGCATCCGTTGCTCTGCGGCAAAAGGGGCTGCTGCACAAGCCCAGACAAAAAGACCGGCGTCATTTAGCCGGGAGCAAGTTGCACCGAACATTTTATACGCACATAAAAATCGGTTTCATCTGTAATTTTGTCGTACAGATGGGAACTGTTTTCTAGGGAATTCTTATAGTGTGGTCAATCTTCTAACCCATGGCTCCCGGCCACGTTCTTCAAATATTCCTCCGGGTCCCCATTCAGAATCAAATCGGCATAGCCCAGTGGGTCATTATAGATAAGGTAATCCAGTTCCGTCTGTTGCGACATAGTCACATCCAGAGCATCCTCAACCCCAGCGCAATCAATGGAGATTTTTCTCCCATCCCGGAGCAGCAGCTCCACGCACCCGGTGTCCATGTTGAATTTGCAGGCTCTTTCATCGTACTTCATGTTTGTGTCCTTTCTGCCTTACGGCACCTTTACAGTTGTGACTTTTGTGATACGTCTTTTTTGATAAGGTTTTGGACACACAGCCGTTTGAAATGAGCCAGAATTGTCATTTCCGAAGAAAACAAAAAATCCGAACCCTTCTCCTATCGGAAAAAAGTTCGGATTTTCATTGTTTGGTGCGGATAAGAGGACTTGAACCTCCACCGAGTTGCCCCGATTAGAACCTGAATCTAACGCGTCTGCCAATTCCGCCATATCCGCATATTCTGTTGTGTTCGTGAGCTGTGTCGCTCGGAACGATAGTTATTATACCAGATATACGAAGAATGTCAAGCATTATTTTCAGATTTTCTCGACAAATTTTTGCGGCAAAATTGATGCACTCTGAATAGCCGCTGCAGGGCGAAATTTTCGCCAAAGTGTGATACAATAAACAGGACGCGCTGCGGGTGCTCCTGTATGCGCAGACTAAGAAGCTGCTTTTGCACACCGCAGCACACCGCTGCGCGGCCCGCTTGCTGCCATACCGGCAGTGGCGCGGTGTCGGCCCGGTGCGCCCCGGAGCGGGAAAGCGGCTGCCGAGAAAATGAGGGAAAACAGAATGTTCAATGTTATCATTTTCCTGCTGGGGGCAGGCATCATGTTCTTTATGGCGCTGCGCAGTGTGCTGGCACGGCGCAGGCTGTGCACGCAGGGGCAGAAGGTCACGGCCACGGTGGAGGGCACCGTGCAGAGCCGGGATGGTAGTGCCTATGTGCTGGCCTTTACCACCGCAGGCGGCAGCCATCGGCTGCACTACCCGAAGCCTGCGCGGGGCAAGAGCTTTGCGGTGGGGGATACCGTCACCTTATACTATGACCCCGACGCCCCGGAGAAGATGTACGTGGAAGGCGACCGGGCCACGCTGGGAGCCGAGGTGCTGTATGCCGTGCTGGGTGTGGTCCTGCTGGTGCTGACCGTGGGCATTGCCCGCTGAAAGGGGAAAAGAGGATGAAACTGGAACATTTTGGCATGGCTGAGCCGGGCGACTGCCGTCTGGTATTCACAGCCGGTGCCGAGGAACTGGCGGCAGCCATTGCACAGGTGCAGGCGGGGCCGGACGCGCCGCAGGAAGAGGACGGTCTGCTGACTGAGGCGGTGAACCGCACCATTCTGGGCGGCTTTTCGGCGCTGTATGAGCAGCTGGTGCGGGAGTACCATGTGGTGCCGGTGACCGACCCGGATTTTGAACTGCTGGCAGTGAACCGGGCCGAGGGCTTCCGGGCGGGGGCGCAGTTCTACGCGCTGCCGCCGCTGGAAGTGGGGCAGTACACCGGTTTCGTGCAGGCCGTGGAGCCGCACCCCATCCGGCAGCTGACCATTGAACTGGAGATCAACCGTCACCACGGCGACGAGGAGCGTGCAGCCGACGCCGCGGGCAAGGCTGCGCTGCGCCGGCAGGTGGCCCGGGACATCTGGGCCCAGCGCTGCGCACAGGCGGTGCAGCGTGCCCGCAGGGAGCTGGTGTGGCAGCTGGGCGATGCGGTAACGGGCACCCTGCCCAAACAGCTGGTGGGCGGCAACTACTTTGCCGAGCAGCGGCAGTTCAACCTGAGCCTGCAGGCCAACGGCATCAACTTTGACCAGTTCCTCAAGGTGCGCGGTCAGACCGTGGAGGAGTTCCGCGTCTGGCTCCACACGCAGGCAGAGCGCAAGCTGCGCAGCTGGCTGGGGCTGTTGCTGGTGGCGGAAAAGGAAAGCCTCATTCCCTCGGACGCCGAGGTGGAAGCAGCCGCTGCCCACTGGGACGCGAAGCTGGACGGCGAGCGTACCTTCCCGGCCAACGATGCACGCAAGGTGCGCCAGCGTCTGGCCCGGGAGAGGGCAGAGCAGTTCATCGTGGAGCATTCCACCCTCACTCCGCCGCCCACTGAACCCATCGTGCAGAAAGTTGAAAGCAAACAATAACAAAAAGGAGAGATGCAGCACATCTCTCCTTTTTGTTATTGTTATCAGAGGCTCTCAGGTCTCCACGCCTTCGAACTGGCTGTTGTAGAGCTTGGCGTAGAAGCCGCCTGCAGCCAGCAGCTGGTCGTGATCGCCCTGCTCCACGATGTGGCCGTCCTTCATCACAAGGATGAGGTCTGCCTCCCGGATGGTGGAAAGGCGGTGGGCTACGATGAAGCTGGTGCGGCCCTGCATCATGCGGGCAAAGGCTTTCTGGATGCGCACCTCGGTGCGGGTATCGATGGAGGAGGTGGCCTCGTCCAAAATCAGCATCGGCGGCAGGCAGAGCATCACGCGGGCGATGCACAGCAGCTGCTTCTGGCCCTGACTGATGTTGCCGCCGTCCTCGGCGATAACGGTGTCGTAGCCCTCGGGCAGGCGGCGGATGAAGCTGTCGGCGTGGGCGGCTTTGGCTGCTGCCACCACTTCTTCCAGCGTGGCGTCCGGCTTGCCGTAGGCGATGTTCTCCCGCACGGTACCGGCCCGCAGCCAGGTGTCCTGCAGCACCATGCCGTAGCTGCCGCGCAAGGAAGCGCGGGTCACATCCCGGATGTCGGTGCCGGATACTTTGATGCTGCCGCCGTTCACGTCATAGAACCGCATGAGCAGGTTGATGAGGGTGGTCTTGCCGCAGCCCGTAGGGCCTACGATGGCGATGCGCTGACCGGGCTTCACGTCGAGGGAAAGGCCCTCGATCAGCGGGCGGTCGGGCAGGTAGCGGAAGGAGACGTTTTCCAGCTGCACATGGCCGTCCGGCTGCAGTACGGGGGCGTTCTCGGCTTCCGGCACCTGATCGTCGGCGTCCAGCAGCTCAAACACGCGGGCCGCGCAGGCCAGAGCATTCTGCAGCTCCGTCACCACGCCGGAGATCTCGTTGAAGGGTTTGGTGTACTGGTTGGCGTAGCTCAAAAACACGCTCAGCTGGCCGATGGTGATGCCGCCCCGCACGGTGTACAGCGCACCCACAAGGCCCACGCCTGCGTACACGATGTTGTTCACGAAGCGGGTGGCGGGGTTGGTCATGCTGGAAAAGAAGATGGCCTTCAGGCTCACATCCTGCAGACGGCCGTTCACCTCGTCAAAGGCGGCAAGGCTCTCGGTCTCGTGGCCGAAGGCCTGCACCACCTTCTGGCCCTCGATCATCTCGTTGACCAGCGCGGTCTGCTCGCCGCGCACGGTGCTCTGGCTCTGGAAGTAACCATAGCTGCGCTTGGCAAGGAAGCTTGCCACCACAAGGCTGAGCGGGGTGATGCACACCACCACCAGCGTGATGGGCACGTTCTCGCTGAGCATGAAGAGCAATGTGCCCAGAATGGTCAGGATACCGCTGAACAGCTGGGTGAAGCCCACCAGCAGGCCGTCCGCAAAGGTGTCCACATCTGCCACCATGCGGCTCACGATGTCGCCGGAGGGGTGGCTGTCCAGATAGGACAGCGGCAGGGTCTGGATCTTGCGCAGGGCTTCGTTGCGTAGGTCGCGGCTGACAAGAAAGGTGATGCGGTTGTTGCACACGCTCAGCAGCCACTGGGCCAGCGCAGCTGCTGCGGCTACCACCAGCACTTCGATCATAATGCGCATCACACCGCCAAAATCCACGGTGCCTTTGCCCAGCATCAGATCGATGGCGCTGCCGCACAGGATGGGGATATACAGCTGTGCGCCCACGCTCACGGCAGCAACGATCAGGCTGCACACCACAAACAGGGAATAAGGTCTGATCTTGCCCAGAACACGGGTCAGGGTGGCCTTGCGCTGCTGCGGAGTCAGCCTGTTTTTTGCTTTTGCACTCATTTCTGCGCATCCCCTTTCTTGAACTGGCTCTCGTAGATCTCCTCGTAGACGGGGCAGGTCTGGCGCAGCTGGTCGTGGGTGCCGATGCCCACCAGATGGCCGTCGTCCAGCACCAGAATCTGATCCGCGTGCTGCAGGCTGGCGGCACGCTGGCTCACGATGAACACGGTCAGACTGCCGGGCAGAGCCGCCAGTGCCTTGCGCAGGGCGGCGTCGGTGGCGTAGTCCAGTGCGCTGGCGCTGTCGTCCAGAATGAGGATGTCCGGCCTGCCCACAAGGGCGCGGGCAATGGTCAGGCGCTGCTTCTGGCCGCCGGACAGATTGCGGCCGCCCTGCTCCACGGGCTCGTCCAGCCCAAGGGGCTTCGCCCGGACGAATTCTGCCGCCTGTGCGGGCTCAAGGGCCTGCCACAGCTCTTCATCCGATGCATTTTTGCGGCCCCACAGCAGGTTGGAGCGGATGGTGCCGCCGAACAGCTGGGCCTTCTGCATCACCACGGCCACCTTGCCGCGCAGTGCTTCGCGGGGGTAGCTGCGGACGTCGCGGCCCATGATCTCGACCTTGCCCTCGGTGGCATCGTAGAAGCGGGGAATGAGGTTTACCAGACTGGATTTGCCGCTGCCGGTGCCGCCGATGACACCGATGGTCTGGCCCTGCTTTGCGGTAAAGTTGATGTCGGAAAGGCTGGGTGCGCCTGCGCCCGCGTAGGTCAGGCTTACGTGGTCAAAGCGAACGGCATCGCCGGTTTTTGCGGCAGGCACCTCGCCCGGAAGCTTTTCCGGGAAGGCCATGCCGGGCTGCGTGTCCAGCACAGCCTGCACACGGCCTGCGCAGGCAAGGCCCTTGCTCACCTGCACGATGAGGTTGGCCAGCTTGACCAGCTCCACCAGGATCTGGTTCATGTAGTTCACCAGAGCAATGACATCGCCGGAGGCCATGCCGCCCACATTGATCTCGATGCTGCCCACGTACAGCAGCGCCACGATGGCAATGTTGATGAGCACATAGGTCAGCGGGTTCATCAGGGCGGAAATGTGGCCCACATGCAGCTGCATCCGGGTCAGCAGGTCGTTGGCGTTCTCAAAGCGCTCCACCTCGCTGGCTTCCTTATCAAAGGCGCGCACGACACGCACACCGGTCAGGTTCTCGCGGGTCAGGCCCAGCACGCGGTCCAGCCGGTTCTGCACCGTTTTATACAGGGGCCGCGTGGCTGCCATGATGCTGAACACCACCACGCTCAGCAGCGGGATGGTGACAACAAAGATCAGCGCGGCCCGGGCGTTGACCGTAAAGGCCATGACCATGGCACCGATGACCACGAACGGGCTGCGCAGGAACAGGCGCAAAAACAGGTTCAGGCCGTTCTGCACCTGATTCATGTCGCTGGTCATGCGGGTGATGAGGGTGCTGGTGCCCAGCGTGTCCATCTCGGTAAAGCTCAGGGTCTGGATATGCGCAAACAGGGCATGGCGCAGGGCTGTGGAATAGCCCACCGCTGCCTTTGCGGAAAAATACTGCGCCGTCAGGCTGCAGACAAGGCCGATGAAAGCCAGCAGCAGCAAAAGTCCGCACCGCACAAGGATATAGTGAAAATCGTGGGCGGCAATGCCGATGTTCACGATGTCCGCCATCACCAGCGGCACGAACAGGTCGAACGTAGCTTCCAGCATCTTGAAAAGGGGAGCAAGCGCAGCCACGCGCTTGTAGCCCTTCAGGTAGCTCAGCATCTTGTTCAAGGCGGTTCTCCTTCTTTCTATACATTATAAAACCACCTTATTATAGCGCAGAAAAAGGCAAAATGCCATAGGGAAATAACCCTCTTAGTCTCGCATTTTCTGGTGCTTGACCGTCAGATGCATAAGAGCTCGCCCTTCGGGAGAGCTGGCAAACCCGTAGGGTTTGACTGAGAGGGTTTCAACTGTTGATTGAGAAATTGCGCAAAACCTGTTATACTGAAATAGATTACAGAAACTGGAAGAATGGTGAGCAGATGGCAAGAAGAGCAGATGGCGGCATCCGGCTGCGCCCGGTGGGCACCCACAAGCGTCGGCAGACCGCCCCGACCTACAGCCCGGCGGGGACCGGCTGCCCGGCCTTTGAGCAGGCAGTGGAAAATCTTTACAAGGGCCAGAACGAGGAAGCGTTCTGGACGCTGATGGGCGCACTGAACTATGCGCTGGAAATGGAGACCCATGTTCTGGTGCCGCTGCAGACGGCTCTGACCGTGCACAACATGCCCGCCCCCTGGACGGAGCACCCGGTCCCGGCCGAAAAGGCAAAGGGCCTGCAGCTGTGGACCCTGCGCAATGACAAGGGCCGCACATGGCTGCCGCTGTTCACCTCCGGCGCTGCGGCCTGCGGCGACCGCAGCACCGCCGCCCGGCCTATGGCGGACTACACGCTGCAGGATGCCATGGAGCTGGCCCTCAGCACCCCGGGCATCGATGGCGTGGTGCTGGACCCGTGGAGCCACTCGGCTACGCTGGATGGGGCACTGCTCAACGGTCTGCTGCACGCGGGCCACACTCCCGAGGAACCCGGAGACGCGGAGGCGGACGCCGGAAAGGAAGCCGCCCGCAAGGGCTGCTGGGAACAGGCGGTGGAATGCTTTGAAAAAGCCGCCGAGCTTGGCAGCGCCATGGGACTTTCCCGGCTGGCAGACTGCATCTATAAGGGCCGCGGCACCCGGCCCGGCCGCACACAGGCCCGCCGTATGTGGAAGGAAGCCGCAGAGAGCGGCGAGGTGCTCTCCATGATCGCTTTGGGCGATGACTGCGCCGCCCGGGGTGAGACCGGCAGAGCGCTGATCTGGTACCGGAAAGCGCGGGAAGCCGCTGCCCGCATGCCGGATATCGAGTACACCCCGCAGGTGTGCCTGCGCATGGCCCAGACCGAGACCCGCTATACCAGCCGCAAAAAGGCGCTGGCGCTTGCGGCAGAAGCAAGGCAGGGTTTTGCCCTTCTGGCCCGGGAACAGGAGCCGGACGCGGCCCAGTGGCTGGCCGAGGCGGAACAGCTCATCCGGGAGCTGACCGCTGAGCCGCCTGCACAGCCTGCAGCCTATGACATGGATTCTTTACAATTGGACTAAAAAAGCGTCATACAGATACGCTACAATAAACAGAAAATGATAAAAATTCTGTGCAGAAACGGCACCGGAGAGGAAACAGACGATATGAGCAAAGTGATCGGCATTGATCTGGGCACGACCAATTCCTGTGTGGCAGTGGTGGAGGGCGGCAAGCCCGTGGTCATCACCAATGCGGAGGGCGAGCGCACCACCCCCAGCGTTGTGGCCTTTACCAAAGACGGGGAGCGTCTGGTGGGCGGCGCAGCCAAGCGCCAGATCGCCACGAACTCCGGGCGCACCATTTCCAGCATTAAGCGACACATGGGCTCCGATTACCGGGTGCACATCGACGGCAAGGACCTGACCCCGCAGGAGATCAGCGCCATGATCTTAGCCAAGATCCGCCGCGACGCCGAGAGCTATCTGGGTGAGCCAGTGACCGAGGCGGTCATCACGGTGCCCGCCTACTTTGACGACAGCCAGCGCAAGGCCACGCAGGACGCGGGCCGCATCGCGGGCCTGAACGTGCTGCGCATCATCAACGAGCCTACTGCTGCTGCTGTGGCCTACGGTCTGGACAACGAAGCGGCGCAGAAGATCCTTGTCTATGATCTGGGCGGCGGCACCTTTGATGTGTCCATCATCGAGATCGAGGACGGGACTTTTACGGTGCTTGCCACCGGCGGCGACACCCATCTGGGCGGCGACGACTTCGACCAGCGCATCGTGGAGTATGCCGTGGCAGAGTTCAAGAAGTCTGACCGCATCGACCTCAGCCGCGACCCTGCTGCCATGGGCCGCCTGAAGGAAGAGGCCGAAAAGGCCAAGAAGGAGCTTTCCGCCGCGCCGTCCGCACAGCTGAACCTGCCGTTCATTGCGGTGGGCAAGGACGGCCCGCACCATCTGGACCTTTCGCTGTCCCGCCCGCAGTTTGAGATGATGACCGGCGACCTGCTGGCCCGCACAGTGGCTCCCGTGCAGAATGCCCTGCGGGATGCAGGCATTACCGCCAGCCAGCTGGGCAAGGTGCTGCTGGTGGGCGGCAGCACCCGGATGCCTGCGGTGGAGCGTCAGGTGAAGGAGCTGCTGGGCTGCGAACCCAGCCACAACCTGAACCCCGACGAGTGCGTTGCCATGGGCGCTGCCGTGCAGGGCGGTCTGCTGCAGGGCGGCGGCAAGCTGGCCGGTGCCACCGGCGCAGCCGCGCAGGGCCTTGTGCTGATGGATGTGACCCCGCTGACCCTCTCCATTGAGACGCTGGGCGGCGTGGCAACCCCCCTTATTACCCGCAACAGCATGATCCCCACCCGCAAGAGCCAGATCTTCACCACCGCACGGCCCATGCAGACCAGCGTGGAGATCAACGTGCTGCAGGGCGAGCGCCATTTTGCCCGCGACAACAAGAGTCTGGGCAAATTCAAGCTCACCGGCATCCGGGCAAGCTTCTCTTCCAAGCCGCAGATCGAAGTTACCTTTGATATCGACGTGAACGGCGTGGTGAAGGTGTCTGCCAAGGACCTTGGCACCGGCCGGGAGCAGAACATCACCATCACCGGCAGCACGAACCTTTCTGAGAACGAGATCCAGCGCGCCATGGCGGACGCTGCCGCCTACGAGGCCGAGGACAGCCGCCGCAAGGAGCGGCTGGACCTGCACAATCAGGCCGAGGTGCTGGCCTACAAGGTGGACGAGGCTCTTTCCAAATGCAAAAAGGAGCTGGACAAGGACGAGAAGAACCGCATCAAAACGGATCTCGCCAACCTCCGCCGCTGCCTGCGCAAGGATAAGCCCGAAAAAATGAATGAAAACGAGGAAGCCGCCCTGCGTCAGGCCAAGACCCAGCTGGAAGAGAGCGCAAACCATCTGATGGTGCTTTATACCAGTGAGCAGGACGGCAGCGATAACGGAGAAAATAATCTGTAACACGTAAATAAAAACCGAAAGCCATGGGTCTGATGAACGGACAGGCCCATGGCTTTTTTGTTATGGTACAGCGAAGATCAGCGGATGTTCACAAAGGGATCCTTATAAAACAGAGGAATCGAAGCTTCCTCATTATAGCATGGAACAAAAAACCTCGCTGATTTCAGATAGTATCAAGCGATCAATATATGCAAAGGTGCAACGTGTCGCCGTCAAAGATCAGCTGCCCTTGCGATAGATGATCCCAGTTTTTTTCAGAAAAATAAATGTCGTATTTTTCCACTGGGTCAACCTTTTCATAATTAGTCCCGAGATAATAATTCAGGGCGCTGAGGTCGCTCCAGCTCTGGTTAAAGGAACTGCAAATCAAATCGCCTGTGTGACTGTACAGATGCGGATAAGTGGGGATTGCGCTTTCGGCGTCGGTGTAAAACGCAATTTTTCTGATTTCAATACCGCTGGTTTCCTCATACTCGGAGATGGCCTGGCCGACATAACAGCAGCGGCTTTCATCCAGCGCATTCAGCTTGTATTTGTCAATATACAGTCTGGTGAACCCGAAGTACTGCACAACAAGCAGCACTGCGATAACGGCGATGGAAACGCGCTTTGCGATGCAGACGGAAGCTGTGCTATCAGGCTGGATGGGATGATTGATAAAGGAATTGATGGCCAGTACCCCTGCGATGCTTGCCAGAGGGTAAACAGTCCGTGGTGTCCACCAGCCGGATCCCTGCAGGATGGTCGCGGCGGGGAAGACACAGGCGGCTGCAAAAAGAACAAGGATGTGCAGCTTTTCGAGAAAGGCGGGTTTATCGGTACCGCGTGCAGAAATGACCGCCGCCGCCAGAATAAGCAGAACAGCCAGTAGAAAAATGTAGTGCGGAAAAATGTCAAATGTTTCCATATTGCACATCCAAAGCCCGCCGAAGAACTCCTTTAGGTTGGCGAGAAGGTTAAAATCTGTCTGGAGTCTCGTACCGTTGAACACCCATTTGAATGCAGCAAAAGCCAGAAGGACCGGGACGGCATAGCACACCCCGATGGAAATGATGTTGCAGACGTACTCCCTGAAGTTTTTTGCATGATAGAAAGCGAACGGAATGCTCAAGACCACAAACAGCGCAACGGTGCCCTGATAGGTGAATACCGCAAGTGTCATAGCCAGTACAGCACAAAGAAGAGAAACGTTACAGGGGTGGGTGTTTTTCCTCTCAAAAAAACCACAGATAGACTGGACGGCAATTACATTGAAAAGAATGGCAAGCATAAAGCCGCATTTTTCAATGAACATGAAATATTCAATAATATAGATGTTGGCAATGGATGCAAAGGCCAGCAGAATGCGGATGTTTTCCGGCAGACTGTAACGGGCAAGCAGCTTCTGATAGAGCCAGACGGCAATGCCCAGAAACAGCAAGGCAAGGCCGGATGAGATATAGTAAAATGAGATGCCAGGCAAACCGCTGAGGGAATGCAGCTTGTAGATCAGTGCAATGATGGGGCGGCCATTCCGTTCCAGCATATCCTGCGCCGCAGTATGGAAACCAGCAGAAAGGGTAGAATAGGAGTCAGTGGAAAAAGACAAAAAAACATTTGCACCGAAAAATAAGAGAACAAGAAAAAATACTTTCAGAACAGAGTATTTTTCTTTTACAGTTTTGGAAAGCAGATTGTGCACGAAGTTCCCTCTTTTCAATGGAATATATGATTTGACGATTTTTGGAAAGAACAGATACAGCTTTATAATATCATAAGGTGTCAAAAAAGCAACCATTGCAACAAAAACGCTCCGCTGCATTTTGCACAGCGGAGCGTTTTTGTTGTTGGAAAAAGCCTTACAGCATCTTGGAAAGGAACGCTTTCAGTCTGGGATGCTTCGGGTTGGTGAACAGTTCCTGCGGCGGCTCGTCCTCCTGGATCTTGCCGTCGTCGATGAAGATGACGCGGTTGGACACCTCGCGGGCAAAGCCCATTTCGTGGGTGACCACCAGCATGGTGATGCCGGTGTGGGCCAGCTCCTTCATCAGCTCTAGAACCTCGCCCACCATTTCGGGGTCGAGGGCGCTGGTGGGCTCGTCGAACAGGATCACGTCCGGGTCCATGGCAAGGGCACGGGCAATGGCAATGCGCTGCTGCTGGCCGCCGGAAAGGCTCTTGGGGTAGGCGTCGGCCTTGTCGGACAGGCCCACGCGGGCCAGCAGCTCGTCGGCCTTGTCGGAAATGGCCTGCTTATCCTTGAGCTTGAGCAGGGTGGGGGCCAGCTCAAGGTTCTTCTTCACGGTCAGGTGGGGGAAGAGGTTGAAGTGCTGGAACACCATGCCCATCTTCTGGCGCACAGCGTCGATGTGGGCTTCGTCCACCTCGGTGCCCTCAAATTTGATGCTGCCGGAGGAGGGGATCTCCAGCCGGTTCAGGCAGCGCAGAAAGGTGGATTTGCCGCAGCCGGAGGGGCCGATCAGGCAGACCACGTCGCCGCGGTAGATATCGATATCAATGCCCTTCAGCACGTCCAGAGTGGGAGTGGGCTGCTTTGCGCCCTGCTTTTTTTCGCCGCCGTAGGTCTTTGTCAGGCCGCGGACTTCCAGAATCTTATCGGTCACTTTGAGCAAGCCTCCTCTCAAACTTTGCCAGCAGACGGGTGAACAGCATGACCAGCACAAGGTAGACCAGTGCAACGCCCAGCAGCGGGAACATGGCCTCGTAGGTGCGGTTCATGATGCCCTGCGCGGCGTACAGCAGCTCTTTGCCGCCGATGACCGTGATCAGGGAGGTATCCTTCAGCAGGACGATGAACTCGTTGCCCAGTGCGGGCAGCACCGCACGGATGGCCTGCGGGATGATGATGACCACCATGGTGGTCATGTAGTTCAGGCCAAGGCTGCGTCCGGCCTCCATCTGGCCGGGGTCAACGGCCATCAGGCCGCCGCGGATGATCTCGGACACATAGGCACCCGAGTTGATGCCCAGTGCCAGCGCACCCACCATGGTAAAGTTGCGGCTGTTGGCAAAGATGACCATGCTCATGATGAGCAGCTGCACCATCATGGGCGTGCCGCGGATGATGGTGGTGTACACCTGACACACCGCATTGAAGAAGCCCAGCACCGGGTTTCTGCGGCCGGGGCGCTGCTGGTCGTGTGCCACACGCACCAGTGCCACCACGCTGCCCAGCACGATGCCCAGTGCCAGCGCAATGGCAGTGACCAGCAGGGTGGTGCCTACGCCGTTGATGTACTGGAGCCAGCGGTCTTTCAGGATGAACGCCTGATAAAACTTGAAAAAGAATTCCTGCTCGAAGTTGAGCGTAGTGCCGCTGTTGAGCAGCTCTTTGAGCAGTTCGTACTGTGCAGCCATTCGCATCCTCACTTTCCTGTTCTGATTTTGTTAATCTTTTGTAACCACTTATTTCCAAAAAAGGGGAGGTGCCCCAGTTGGGGGGCTGCCTCCCCGTGGCTCAGATGTCAGCCGCCGGATTATTCAGCGGTGATGTACTTGTCCACGATGGCCTGCAGGGTGCCGTCAGCCTTCAGCTCTTCCAGAACGGAGTTGACAGCGTCCTCCAGCGGAGAGTTCTTTGCCATGCCGATGGCGTAGTCTTCCTCGGCGTAGCTGGTATCCAGGATCTTCAGGCCGGGGTTGGCAGCAATGAACTCCTTGGCGGGAGCGTTGTCGATGACAACGGCATCCACCTGACCGTTGTTCAGAGCCTGCACAGCGGTCAGACCGTCGTCGTAAGCCACAACGTTTTCATCGCCGAAATCATCGGAGCAGTAGATGTAGCCAGTGGTGCCGCGCTGGGTGCCGATCTTCTTGCCTGCCAGATCATCCGGGGAAGCAATGTCGGAGCCCTCGGGAACGATGATGGACTGGATGCCGGTAGCGTAGCTGTCGGAGAAGTCCATCACAGCCTTGCGCTCGTCGGTAACGGTAACGCCGGCCATAACGATGTCGGCCTTGCCCTGCTGCACGCTCAGCAGAGCGGCATCAAAGTCCATGTCATCGATCTGCAGCTCCAGACCCAGCTTATCAGCGATGGCCTGAGCGGTCTCAATGTCGATACCCTCAAAATCGCCTGCATCGGTGGTCATCTCGTACGGAGGGAAGGCAGCGTTGGTGGCCATGGTCAGCTTGCCGGCCTCAACGGTGGTCAGCTCACCAGCGGCAGCGCTGGTGGAAGCAGCTGCGGAAGAAGCAGAGCTTGCCACGGAGGAAGCCACGCTGGAAGCGGAACCGCCGCAGGCGGTCAGAGCCAGAGCAGCAACGGACAGACCGGCAGCAGCCAGAAAGCTGCGACGAGAGATCTTTTTCATATTCAAACACTCCTCAAATGTACTGTATAGTTTCCGGCCCACCGGAACGATGCGATTCATCGAACAACCGGTGAACGGATTTAGTATAGATTGTACAAATTGAAAAGTCAATACTTGTGCAAAAAATCTGACGATTTGAAACCGAATTGATAACAATTATGCATTGCGGAGAAAGAAAAACTGCATATATGCAAAAACTCCTTCCACCACGGCGGATGCCGTGCCGCCTCCATCGTTGCGGGGGCTGGCGCACGAAGTGCGACGGAAGGAGTCTGGACGAGGCCGTTTCCCGTTACAGATACCTTGCGATTTCTTCCCTGCTCCGCTTGGGCACGCAGTAATCCCGGTTTTCGTCCAGATAATACTTCACGCCGGTCTGTTCGGTCAGCGGCACGATGCCGACCTTGTGGGCCGGGTAGCCGAAGGCCACCATGAACGCCAGCTTCTGCGGCTCTTCAATGCCCAGCAGCCGGGTGAGCGCGGGCTTGTTGATGGCACCCATGATGCAGCTGCCCACGCCCTTGGCCCATGCGGCAAGGGTCATGTTGGCCAGCGCGATGCCGGTATCGGTGGCAAGGTCGCCGGGGATAGAGGTGTCCTGCACCACTGCCACGTACAGGGTGGGCAGCTCGTCCGCCTTGGGCGTGCCCTGCTCCGGCGGCAGATAGGCAGCCCACTTGACCAGCGGCTGTACCCTGGCCACATCCTCGGGCCTGTTCACTACCACCAGACGCACGGCCTGACGGTTGGCCCCGCAGGAGGAAAGCCGGAGGGCCTCGATGATATCCTCCACCACGTCCTGCGGCACCGCTTTCTGCTCAAAGCGGCGGTAGGTGCGGCGGGAAGCAAGAAGCTCCATGACAGACATAAAAAATCCCTCGTTTCGCTGAAAATCTCGTAAAATCGGTGGTATACTGACAGCAGTATAGCAGATGCGGCAGGGCTCTGCAACACTGCAGCAGAAAAACCGCGCGCCCGGGCAGAAAAATTTGCGGCGCACGACAGGTTTTGCCCCCATCTGACAAAGGGAACATGGTAAACTGTGAAAAACAAAGAAGGAGGAAGAAACCATGAAACTGGTGGTTGGGCTTGTGCTTTTTTTGGTGGGGATCAATGTGGGCTTTGTGACGGCAGGCCTGATGCATGCGGCAAAAGGGGAACAGGAGCAGACGAAAGATGAAAACGGGACATGCTGAGGATGAATAAAAATAGCACAGATACGCTTGAAAAGTTGTGATGAATTAACTTGCTGTGAAAATCTTGACAATCAAAAAACAGTATGGTATCTTGCTGTTAGTCAAAGCGAACTAACTGTGACATTCTTGGTTAGTCTGTTTCGCTATGGAAAAGTACAAATAGCAGGAAAATCAGGAGGATAGAACGATGTCTAAGATTTCTCGCCGCAATTTCATCAAGGGCGCAGGCGTGGCTGCTCTGGCTGTGGCTGCTGCCGGTATGCTGACTGGCTGTGGTTCCAGTGCTCCGGAAATGGTGGGGGTCCATGTGGGCTATTATTATAAGGACTTCCTTGGCAATGCTAAGCCTATTCAGGATGCTGACAAGTATGCAGAGGTTGTTTCTGTCGTAAAGGGCAGCAAGGTGAAAAAGAGCGATTTGAAAAATCTTCAGGTTGCATGCAACGGCTCTACGGCCTACAGCGCGAAGGATGTTCCCGATGAAATCGATGTTGATTGGGAAACCGCCACTGCAAAGGTCATTCTGTCCCTTTAATAAAATAAGAAAAATCAAAATGCACAAAAGGGCGGTAGTCACAGGACTGCCGCCCTTTTTCTGCGTCCGGCGGCAAAAGATGCCAAAAACCACTTGACAAACTGTTACCGGGGGGGGGTATTATATAGGAAAAGCAGGCTCCACAAAAAAAGTGATCGGAGCATGCAGAAAAGATTGTGAGGTTGATTCTTATGTCTAACATTTCTCGTCGTAAGTTCCTCAAGGGCGCAGGTGTGGCTGCTCTGGCTGTTGCAGCTGCCGGTGTGCTGACTGGCTGCTCCGGCAATGATGTCCCTTCGATCCCTGGCGTGACTGCTAAGGACATCACCGTCAATTTCGTTGACTATGATGGCAAGTTGATCGGCAGTGATCTCAAGAAGAACGTGCCGGTGGATCAGTACAACATGAATTCTAGCGAGGTTACCGCACCCAAGGGCTATGTGATCGCTATTGTTGGCGATTCCAAGATCGACTGGGACAACCAGACTGTCACCTTCACCGTGAAGGAAGCCTCGAAGGCGACTATCAACTACTACTGCGAGGCAGAGAACAAGGCAGTTGGTGAAGAGGTTCTGTATGTGGACGAAGGGGCTACTTCTGTCAACACCAGCACTTTCAAAAAGGTGCCGGCAGGCTATGAGGTGGTGTTGACCGGCGACCTGCCCATCAACGATGGCTATGTGTACGCTGCCGTACGTAAAGCACAGTAAGCTGAACCGGCTTTTTATTATTTAAATTTTTAAATTCAAAATCTAAGAATACAACACCAATAGGGTGGCGGCCAATAAGGCTTCCGCCCTGTTGGTGTTATTTTTTGTTGAAATTTTACTTGACAAACGGTTACCGGGGGGGGTATTATATAGGAAAAGCAGGCTCCACAAAAAAGTGATCGGGGCATGCAAAAAGATTGTGAGGTTGATTCTTATGTCTAACATTTCTCGTCGTAAGTTCCTCAAGGGTGCAGGTGTGGCTGCTCTGGCTGTGGCGGCTTCCGGTGTTCTGGCTGGCTGCTCCAATGGGGGTACTACTGATACGCCTGTTATTCCCAATGTGACCAAGAAAGTTACGGTCATCTTTATGTGCAACGGCGCAACCGCTGGCAAGGATGGCTCTGTTGTTGTGGATGAGGACGCCAAGACTGTTCTGGTCTCCCAGATTAAGGCTGAGCAGATTCCGCAGGGCTATACTGTGGAGAGCGTCGGCGAATTGAAGATTCAGGAAATCGGCGGCAAGGAGTGCGTGCTTGTCACCCTGAAGAAGATTGCTACCACTAAGCCTGTTACGGTTGCATTCTACGATACCGTCAACAAGGCTATGCTGAGCACCACCATGACGATTAACGTTGCATCGGATGCTGAGTTTGTTTACAAGACCGATCTGAAGGAAACTCTGCCCGGCTACGAGATTATCGACAACGGCAAGAACCAGATTAGCGAGAATAACCGCGTTGTGATGTCTGTTAAGCCTGTTGCAGCGGAAAAAATGAGAAACGTTACTGTTACTTACTATATGAAGGGTTCTAATGAGGTCATTACCAAGGCTACCGTTGACGTTCCCATGAGCCAGAAGGTTCTGACCAAGGCTGAGCTGCCGGGTGCAACCGTTGAGAGCAACGGCTATCTGTTTGATGTTGTTGCTATCAATAATGGCCCATTCGGCATCAATGATCTGGGCGGTGGCAAGGGCGAAGTTGCTGTTACTGCAACGATCAAGATGCACAAATAATTTGAGCTGGCTTTTACAGCTCAAAAACTAAGTTCACAAAAAAGGCGGCAGTCATATTGAACTGCCGCCTTTTTACACTTATAGTCAGTTTCGCCGCTTTTTCGGGATGGGCACGCTGAGCACCAGCGTGATGCCGATGGCCAGCGCAACGGCCACTTTAAAGGTACTGATGCCGTTGGAAAGGGCCAGCGCATTGTTGCCCTGTATAAAATAGTAGGCGGTGTAGTAGATGCCCGCGCCGGGCACCAGCGGGAAGATGCCGGACAGCAGGAACACTGTCACCGGCATTTTAAGGGTGATGGCGAACACCCGGGTGAGCAGGGTAAGGGGAATCACCGCCAGCAGGGAGGCTGCGGCACTGTCTGCCCCCAGCAGTACGGCCAGCTCGTAGACGAACCAGCCCACGGCACCCACCAGCCCGCAGAAGAACAGGCTTTTGCGGGGGCACGCAAACAGGACGGCAAAGCACAGGGTGCCGACCCCTGCAATGAAGAACTGCGCCGCCAGCTCTCCGATCTGTGTACTGGTGAGCATCATGCGACCACCACCCCCGTAAAGAATGTATAAAGGCTCAGCACAAGGCCGGTGCCAATGGCGATGCTGGCCGCAATGAGCAGTGCATCGATCATGCGGATGGTACCGGAAAGGTAGTCGCCTTGCACGAAATCCCGGATGCCCATGGTGAACGCGATGCCCGGCGTCAGGATCATCAGCGAACCGATGATGGCATGGCTGGCGGATGTGCCCAGCAGGCTGCAGCCCAGAATGCACGCCAGCGTGATGAGCGCCGCACAGCTGATCTTGCAAAAGCCGCCGGGCAGGTCGTGCCGGCCGCACAGCAGCAGATACCCGCTGGCAAGAAAGCCTGCCAGTGCCGCCGCCAATGCGCTGCGCAGCGTGCCGCCGAAGATCAGTGCAAAGCAGAATGCGCCGCACATGCCGGAGACCAACTGCACCCAGTCCTTGGGGAAGGGGATGCGCCGTGCCAGCACAAGGCGGCTCTCGGCCTCGTCCAGAGTCATATTGCCCTCGGCGATCTCGCGGGAGAGGGCGTTCACTGCCGCCACCCGGCTCAGATGGGTGGTGCGGCTGGGCACATTGCGCACCTCGCTGATCTCGGCGGTGCCCGCACTGGCAAAGATGCCGTTGGTCAGCACATAAACGTGGAACTCCCGCAGATGGAACGACCGGGCCATGATCTCCATGGTCTGCTCCACCCGGAACACCTCGGCACCGTTTTCCAGCAGTGTCTGCCCCGCCGCCATGATGAAATCCATGATGCGGCGGCGCAGCTCCTCGTCCGGAAAGACCTCTCTGCCGGTCATTGCTGCACCTCCCTTGTGATGAATGTCGTCTTATTCTACCATGTCCGCCAGCCGCATACAAGGGGATATAATAAAAAGCTCTGGAAATACCAGAGCTTTCTTGCGGAAACGATCAAGGTAAGAAAGTAAAAACCGCCACCCCGGCAGGTGACGGTTTTCTTTGAACAAAAGCTAAACCAAAAGGGCTGACCGCTTGTCGCAGTGCCTTCTGTAATCATAGTATAGCTTTTTTTTGAGCGTATTGTCAAGTAAAAGCATCAGACAGTCCGCGGAAACCGACTTCCCGAACAAAGGCATTTGTCTGGGATCAGGCTGCAAAAGCGGATGTCCATGGCAAACCCTCAGTCTTCCTTGACAATGCGTGGAAAACAGGCTATACTGTACATAGAAAAGGTGCTGTCCGCAATGGTCAGCTCCCTCTGGCTAGTCAATAAGAATGACCGCTCAGGATTGGGACTCTGGGGCGGTCATTTCTTATTGTTATGGATCTCTTTGAAGATCGTCCATGTGATCTGAAACGTCATGTAGACCGCACCGCCAATGGCGGTGAGCAGTGTCAGTACGTCATTCCATCCCATGAGGCATCCCCCCTTTCGCGTTTGCGGACGGGGGAATCAAAAACAACAAGCTTTTTACGTCCCCCGACGCTTGCCGGAGGAAGCCAGACCACCTGCACTTGCAGATAGCACCTTAACACCGCCGAAGCGGCAAGACAAGTATATCATAGAGCGGCAGACTTCGCAATCAGGGGATAAAAATCGCAATTTCCTACCGAAAAACTTCGTTTTGCCTGTTGACAAATCCGGCAGATGGGGTTATTATAAATGCAATATCACAAAAATGGCTGTGAAGAGAAGAGTAGGCCTTCGCATTGATCCTTACCAGAAAGCCCGGGCGATGGAAAAGGGCGGGAAACAGGAAGCTGAAAATGGTCTCGGAGCCGTGCGGGCGAGGCGCATGAGTGCTAAGTCTGCAACGGGAGCGCCCGTTACAGCGTCCGGCTGTAAGCAGCATTGCTGCCGCAGCATCGAGGCTGTGCCCGTGAGGGTACGGTAAACCAAGGTGGTACCACGGAAGTATGTTATGCTCCCGTCCTTGCTGAGCGTTATGGCGCAAAGTCAAGGACGGGAGCTTTTTTCATGCTTGCGTTCACAGGCCGCGTGCGGAACTGTGCCGTGCGGGCCACAGTACATTTTATTAAGCAATAGAGAGGGAACAAAACTATGATTACTCGTCGTGATTTTCTGAAGGTTTCTGGCGTCGCAGCTGCTGCAGCTGCCCTGACCGCATGCGGCGGCTCTTCTTCCACCGCATCTTCCGCTGCTTCCGGCACTGCTTCTTCTGCAGCTGCTTCCACTGCAGCAAAGCTGGATAAGGTGAAGGTGGCTGTGCCCAACGATACCACCAACGAGGCACGTGCTCTGACCCTGCTGGAGAAGAACGGCTTCTTCAAGCTGAAGGCAGACGCCGGCCTGACCGCTACCAAGAACGACATCGAGGAGAACCCCCTGAATGTTACCGTCGATGAGGTGGAGGCCGCTCAGGTGCCCAATGTCCTGCAGGATGAGGACTACGCCGTTATCAACTCCAACTACGCAATTCCTGCTGGTCTGGACCCCATGACCGACGCTCTGGCAATGGAGGACGGCTCCTCTGATTACGTCAACGTGCTGGTCTGCAAGGAGGGCAACGAGAACGAGCCCAAGATCAAGGCTCTGGTGGCTGCTCTGCAGAGCCAGCAGATCAAGGACTTCATGGATGAAAACTACAAGGGCGCTGTGGTCTCTGTTGTGGAGAACCCCACCGACGGCTACGACTCTTCCATCGACTACGATGCACTGAACGGCGAGACCGTCAGCTGCGCTGCTACCCCGGCTCCCCACTGCGAGGTGCTGGAGGTCTGCAAGGACATTCTGGCTGCCAAGGGCATCACTCTGGATATCCAGGAGTACGATGACTATGTGATCCCCAACACCATCGTTGAGGACGGCCAGTGCGACACCAACTACTTCCAGCATCAGCCGTATCTGGACAACTTCAACGAGGAAAAGGGCACCCATCTGGTGACCGTTGCCGGCATCCATGTGGAGCCCATGGGCATCTACGGCGGCAAGCAGGACAGCCTGGCACCGATCCAGGGCTAAGCAAACTCCACAGTCACCGCAAGGGTTTGACTGAAGGAGCTTATTCAACAGCAAGGAGCAATTTCTGTGATCGAGATCAAACATCTTTCCAAGACCTTCCAGATGAAGGACGGCGCAGTGAATGCGCTGAAGGACATCAACCTCACCATTCCGGATGGTTCGATTTACGGCATCATTGGCATGTCCGGTGCGGGCAAATCCACGCTGGTGCGCTGCATCAATCTGCTGGAGCGCCCCACCGAGGGCAGTGTCGTCATTGACGGCACCGCGATGGAGACCCTGAACCCGGCCCAGCTGCGTGAGCGCCGCCGTGAGATCACCATGATCTTCCAGCAGTTCAACCTGCTGATGCAGCGCAGCTGCCTGAAGAACATCTGCTTCCCCATGGAGTTGGCCGGTGTGAAGAAGGCGGATGCCGAAAAGCGCGCCAGAGAGCTGCTGGAGGTGGTGGGCCTGCCGGATAAGGCCAACGCCTACCCAGCACAGCTGTCCGGCGGTCAGAAGCAGCGCATCGCCATTGCCCGCGCACTGGCAACGGACCCCAAGGTTCTGCTGTGCGACGAGGCCACCAGTGCGCTGGACCCCAACACCACCCATGCCATCCTGACCCTGATCAAGGATATCAACAAGAAGCTGGGCATCACGGTGGTGGTCATCACCCATCAGATGAGCGTTGTGGAAGAGATCTGTGATCACGTTGCCATTCTGGATGGCGGCGTCGTGGTGGAGGAGGGCTCCGTGCAGGAGATCTTCTCGAACCCCAAGACGCCCGCAGCAAGGCGTCTGGTGGCCCCCAACGGCGGCAGCGCTGCGCGGGACCTTTCCAGCTTTGCACCGGACGACCATGTGGTGCGCGTCACCTTCAACGGTTCGTCCACGGCAAAGCCGCTGGTGGCAAGCCTTGCTGCAGAAAAAGGCATTCTGGTGTCGGTGCTCAGCGCCGATACCCGCGACCTGAGCGGTCAGTGCTATGGCTCCATGCTGCTCAAGCTGCCCGCTGATGTGGAGCAGGCAAAGCAGGCTGCGGCCTATATGCGCGCCCAGCCCGGCATTACGGTAGAGGAGGTGACCGGCGAATGAGTATTGCAGATTACGGCTTTGCCATCTGGGAGACTTTTTATGTGACGGTTCTCTCCACCGCGTTTGCGCTGGTACTGGGCCTGCCGCTGGGTGTGCTGCTGGTAGCGGGTGATAAGGACGGCGTCCTGCCGCTGCCCGGCTGGCTGATGCATACCCTGAACATCATCATCAACATCCTGCGCAGTGTGCCGTTCCTGATCTTGATGATCTGCGTGTTCCCGCTCACCCGTGCCATTGTGGGCACCACGGTGGGCACCACGGCCACCATCGTTCCGCTGGTGGTGGCAGCCTTCCCGTTCGTGGCGCGTCTGGTGGAGACCAGCCTGCGCGAGTTGGACGAGGGCGTGGTGGAAGCCGCCCAGAGCATGGGCGCGACTCCCTTCCAGATCATTACCAAGGTGATGATCCCGGAGTGCCTGCCGGGCCTGATCTCTAGCATGACCACCGCCCTGACCACCATTCTGGGCTACTCGGCCATGTCCGGTGTCATCGGCGGCGGCGGTCTGGGCAAGATCGCTTTGTCCTACGGCTATTACCGCTATCAAACCAACATCATGATCGTCTGCGTCGTGCTGCTGGTGCTGATGGTTCAGGTGTTCCAGACGGTGGGCACCGCATGGGCCACCAGAAGCGATAAGAGGCTGCGGAAGTAACTCCTTCAGTCGCACTTCGTGCGCCAGCTCCCTCGGAGAGGGAGCCTCTGGCAAAGAGGAAAACTTTCCGGTATTGCCAAAGCCTCCCTCTTTGAGGGAGGTGGCAAAGCCGACAGGCTTTGACGGAAGGAGTTCTCTCCTCATTTCGCCCCCGACGGGAAGTAAAATTTAACGTTTCAATTCCCCGCCGGAGGCCGCTGCACTCCTGCGGGGAATTGTGTTATACAGAAAAACCCAGTAAAGGAGTATGTAGTATGAATCGTGATACCATCTGTGTGCAGGGCGGTTATACCCCCGGCAATGGCGAACCCCGTCAGATCCCCATTATCCAGTCCACCACCTTCAAGTACGCCACCAGCGAGGACATGGGCAAGCTGTTCGATCTGGAAGCCGACGGCTATTTCTATTCCCGTCTGCAGAACCCCACCTGCGACCTTGTGGCCAAAAAGATCTGTGAGCTGGAAGGCGGCACGGCCGCAATGCTGACCAGCAGCGGTCAGGCTGCAAACTTCTTTGCTCTGTTCAACCTCTGCGAAGCAGGCGACCATATCGTAGCATCCAGCACCATTTACGGCGGTACCTTCAACCTGATCTCGGTCACCATGAAGAAGATGGGCATTGAAGCCACCTTCGTGGACCCGCTGTGCACCGAGGAAGAGCTGAACGCCGCATTCCGGCCCAACACCAAGGTGGTGTTCGGCGAGACCATCGCAAACCCGGCCCTGACCGTGCTGGACATCGAGAAGTTTGCCAAGGCTGCTCACGCCCACGGCGTGCCGCTGATCGTGGACAACACCTTCCCCACGCCGGTCAACTGCCGCCCCTTTGAGTGGGGCGCGGACATCGTCACCCACTCCACCACCAAGTACATGGACGGCCACGGCGCAGTGCTGGGCGGTGCCATCGTGGACGGCGGCAAGTTCGACTGGATGGCCCACGCCGACAAGTTCCCCGGCCTGTGCACCCCGGACGACAGCTACCACGGCATCACCTATGCTGAGCGCTTCGGCAAAGAGGGTGCCTTTATCACCAAGGCGACCGCGCAGCTGATGCGTGATTTTGGCTCCATGCAGTCGCCCATGAACGCCTACATGCTGAACCTCGGTCTGGAAAGCCTGCATGTCCGGATGCAGCGCCACTGCGCCAACGGTATGGCCGTGGCAGAGTTCCTTGAGAGCCATCCCAAGGTGGCCTATGTGAACTACTGCGGTCTGGAGTCCAGCCCGTACCATGCACTGGCGGAGAAGTATCTGCCGAATGGCAGCTGCGGCGTGGTCAGCTTTGGTCTGGCCGGCGGCCGTGAGGCTGCAAGCATCTTTATGAAGAATCTGAAGCTGGCAGCCATCGAGACCCATGTGGCCGATGCCCGCACCTGCTGCTTGAACCCTGCATCCAGCACCCACCGCCAGATGAACGATGAGCAGCTGAAAGCTGCTGGTGTGCCCGCAGAGCTGGTGCGCATGAGCTGCGGTCTGGAAAGCAGCGAGGATCTCATTGCGGATATCGCACAGGCGCTGGATAAGATCTAAAAGGCAAACGGGTTCGCCCTCTCAGCTTCACTTCGTTCAGCAGCTCCCCCAAGGGGGGAGCTTTATGCATCTGCCGGTTTGGGCCCCTCTCCATAAAAAGGTACTCCAGAAAAGCCTGCAGGCTTTTCTGGAGTACAAAGTACAAAAATAAATTCCGCTGAAGATAGCCAGAGCGTCAGCGGAGGCTATTCTAAATCGTTAGGAGTACGACACTATGCCGCTGATCATTCCCAAGACTCTGCCTGCTTACGATGCCCTGTACAAGGAGAACGTCTTTGTCATGCACCGCGAGCGCGCCCTCGCCCAGCACATCCGGCCGCTGGAGATCCTGATCCTGAACCTGATGCCCACCAAGATCACCACCGAGACCCAGATCGCCCGTCTGCTGGCAAATACCCCGCTGCAGGTGCACATGACCCTGCTGCAGACGGCCAGCCATGCGGCGACCCACGTTTCGGCGGCACATCTCGAATCGTTCTATAAGAACTTTGACGAGGTAAAAAACAACCGCTACGACGGCATGATCATCACCGGTGCACCGGTGGAGACCATGGACTTTGAGCAGGTGGATTACTGGCAGGAACTGTGCGAGATCATGGACTTCAGCGAGACGAATGTCTACTCCACCCTGCATGTGTGCTGGGGCGCGCAGGCGGGCCTGTACTACCACTACGGCGTGCACAAGCAGCTGCTGCCGGAAAAGATGTTCGGCGTGTTCGAGCACCGGGTCGTCCGCCCGTCGAACCCGCTGGTGCGCGGCTTTGACGAGGTGTTCTATGCGCCCCACAGCCGCCATACCGGCATCAGCCGCGAGGATGTGGACAACTGCAAGGCTCTGCGCATCCTTGCCGAGAGCGATGTGGCCGGACCTTTCCTCATGAGCACCGAGAACGGACGGCAGATCTTTGTCACCGGCCACCCGGAGTACGACAAGTACACGCTGGATTCAGAGTACCGCCGCGATGTGGACAAGGGCCTGCCCATCCATGTGCCGGTGAATTACTACCCGGATGATGATCCCACAAAGCCGCCGCTGTTCCGCTGGCGTGCCCACGCCCACCTGCTGTATGAGAACTGGCTGAACTACTATGTCTACCAGAATACCCCCTATGATCTGGGCGAGATCCAGCGCGTAAAGCACGAATAAATGCACAAAAACCGGTATTGCGTCAAAATTGCGCGATACCGGTTTTTGTGCTATACTGTTCCTGCGGCCCTTCTCCATTCCCCTAACCGCGGAAAGGAGGTGAACCCCTTGGAAACTCTCTCTACATTTATTCAAACCGTTGCCGCACAGGTAGTTGCCTACTATCTGTGCACATGGATCGACGGTAAGATCGGCAAGGGCAGCAAACACTAAAAGAAGCCCCCGGTACTGACACTACCGGGGGCTTCGTGTTTCGGCATGAACCCGATGGATTCAATCTCTCTACATTGCCTATCTTTAGTATATGCAGTTTTGGGCAAAAGTCAAGCGATGAAATGCAAATTATTTTTTACGCCTTACCGGCTTTTTCTTGCGCACGCTGTAGCCAAAGGTGCCCAGCTTTTTGCCCAGTGCCAGATAGTCACCGTGGCTGTAGACGATGAGCTTTGCCTTTTCGAGACACAGTTTGCCGCTTTCGTCCAGCAGGCTTTCGTCCACATCACAGGCCACCACTTCGGCAAGGAACAGATTGTGGCTGCCCAGCGGGATCACCTGGGTCACTCTGCACTCAAGATTCACCGGGCTTTCTTCCAGAATGGGGCAGTCGGTCAGTACAGTGCCGGGGGCGGCGTGCAGGCCGCAGGCGGCAAACTTGTCCACGTCACGGCCGCTTTTCACGCCGCACCAGTCCACCGAACGCACCAGCGCTTCGGTGGGCAGATTGATGGCAAACTGTCCGCTTTCCTGAATGAGGTAGTGGCTGTAGCGTTCCGGCCGAACGCTGATGGATACCATGCTGGGCTGGGTGCAGATGGTGCCCGTCCAGCCGATGGTGATGAGATTGGGCTTTTCCAGCCCGCCGCAGGACACCAGTACCGGCGGTTCCGGGTTCAGCAGGGTGCTGCCGCGCCAGCTCTGTTTGCTCATCCGTGATACTTCCTTTCGTAGGGGGCCCAGGTGCGCTCGCTGATGATGTAGCGCGGACGGGCCTTGGTCTCCATATAGATCTTACCGATATATTCGCCGATAACGCCCAGACACACCAGCTGCACGCCGCTCATGAAGCAGACGATGCACACGATGGAGGCCCAGCCGGCCACGCTGCTGCCCATGGCGGCGCACACGATGGCCCAGATGACCCCGATAAAGCCGACCAGGCTCACGACGATGCCTGCCCCGGTAATGATGCGGATGGGCTTGTTGGAAAGGCTGGTGATGCCGTCAAAGGCCAGTGCCAGCATCTTGCTCAGGGGATAGTGGCTCTCACCGGCAAGGCGCTCATGGCGCGCGTAGGTGACAACATCGCTCCGGAAGCCCACCAGAGGCACCATGCCGCGCAGGAAAATGTTCACTTCCCTGTAGTCGGCAAAGCTTTCCAGCACACGGGTGCTGATGAGGCGGTAGTCTGCGTGGTTGAACACGATGTCCGCGCCCAGAGCGTTCATCACATGGTAAAAGCCCTCGGCGGTGAACCGCTTGAAGAAGGTGTCCGTATCGCGGCGGCTGCGCACACCGTAGACCACCTCGGCACCGTCCAGATATTTTTTTACCATCTCGTCCATGGCGTTGATGTCATCCTGACCATCACAGTCGATGGAAATGGTAATATCGCAGGTGCCGCTGTGCAGCGCCTCCATCAAACCGGCCAGCACGGCGTTCTGGTGGCCGCGGTTGCGGCTCTGGGCGATGCCGATATAGTGCTCGTCCTGCGCGGCAAAATTCTGTATCAGCTCCCATGTCTTGTCTTTGGAGCCGTCGTTCACGAACAGCACCCGGCTCTTTTCACTCACAAGGCCCTGTGCGGCCAGAGAATGGATCTTTTCCAGAAACATGGGTGCTGTGATGGGCAGCACCTGCTCTTCGTTGTAGCAGGGGATTACGATCCATAAAATCGGTTTTGACATATTTAAAAATACTCCTTAAAAATAACAAGATAATGCCGCTGACGGTTACGGTCTTCCAGTGAAAAAGAGTTTTAGAAAAATCCGCAGATTTTTCTAAAACTCAAATATAAAAATAAAGTTTCCGCTGAATACAGCCAAAGCGCACGCGGCGGCTATTCAAATGGTTACTGCACCATCTGCTTCAACACCTCGGGTTTCAGCAGTTTGAAGCTGCTCTTGTAGGTGTCCAGCAGGCCGTCCCGCTGCATCTGGCTCAGCTCACGGCTGAGGGCACTGCGGTCGCAGTTCAGGTAATCTGCCAGCTGGATGCGGGAGAACGGGATGCTGAAGGTCAGGCTTCCGGCCCGTTCGCTCTCTCTCAGAAGATAGGCGCACACCTTGGCCCGCAGACTTTTGAGCACCAGCAGGTCTACCCGGCGGGAGAGGGAAAAATATTTATCGCTGATGGTGCGCACCAGATTGCGCAGCGCCAGCTGATGCGCTGGGCTGCCGTCCGACAGCAGAAGCTGTTCGTAGGGGATGAGCAGCACCTCGCAGGGGGCCGATGCCACCACCGTGACCGGGCTGGTCCGGCTGGAACCGCCCAGCACATCGCCGAACACCCCGCCCGGTTCCATGTGGGTGATGGGAATACGGGTGCCCTGCGGCCCGGGACGGTAGGCTTCCAGCTCGCCGTTCAGCACGATGCCTACCCGACGGCTGGGTTCGCCCGCCAGCACAAGGGCCTCGCCCTTGCCGTAGCTGCGCACCACGGCGCCCAGCTGGCTCAGCAGGGTCTGCAGCTCTTCGGCGGTCAGACCATTGAATAATGAGGTGGAGCATAACAGCGAAAGATAGTTTTTCATCGCAAATTTGTGGGAAAGACCTGGGGTCTCCACAGCCCTCCTGCAATTCCGTTGCACACGCAACGGTATTTTTGATTCTATTATAGTAAACTTAGACCCGCAAAGCAAATGATTTTGCAAATTTGCTTTGTAAAAAATATAAAAAGACAGTCCGATGATTCTGTGCAAAGTTTTTGCGGCACAGGAATCGTGCTGTCTGATGAGGAAAAGAGGGAACCCCGCATGAAAAAACTGACATCTGTGCTGCTGGCTCTGGCCCTTGCGCTGAGCCTTGCCGCCTGCGGCGGCGCAGCATCCGGCACCACTGCTTCCAGCGCTGCCTCCGGCGAAGCCGTCTCCGAAGCTGCTTCCAGCGAGGAAGCCAAGGAGCTGTCCACCACCGATGCGCTGCGCATTGCCGGCCTGAAGGGCCCCACCACCATGGGTCTGGTGAACCTGCTGAGCATGGAAGAGGACGGTGCCGCTTCCATGGACTACGATCTGCAGCTCTACGGTGCTGCCGATGAGATCGTGCCCCTGCTGATGAAGGGCGAGCTGGACATGGCTGCCATCCCGGCAAATCTGGCTGCGACCCTGTATCAGAAGACGGAGGGCGGTATTCAGGCTGTTGCCGTCAACACGCTTGGCGTGCTGTACGTAGTGGAAAAGGGCGGCGATACGGTCCAGTCCATGGCAGATCTGAAGGGCCGAACCATCCTGTCCACCGGCAAGGGCACCACGCCCGAGTACGTGCTGCGCTACCTGCTGACCCAGAACGGCATTGACCCGGACAAGGACGTGACCATTGAATACTACAGCGAGGCCACCGAGGTCACGGCTCAGATGGCCAATACCGAGGATGCCATTGCCGTCCTGCCCCAGCCCTACGTGACCGCTGCAGGCCTGCAGGACGACACCCTGCGTGTGGCACTGGACCTGACCGAGGAGTGGAACAAGGTGGCCGATACCCAGCTCATCACGGGCGTGACCGTGGTGCGCAAGGAGTATGCCGAGGAACACCCGGACGTGGTGGCTGCATTCCTGACCGACTACGCCAAGAGCGTGGAAGCTGCCAATACCGATCTGGACGGCACCGCTGCTTTGTGCGAGGAGCAGGGCGTTGTGGCCAAGGCTGCGATCGCAAAGAAGGCTCTGCCCGAGTGCAACATCGTATGCCTGACCGGCGACGAGCTCAAGACCAACGCATCCGCTTATCTGCAGGTGCTGTTTGACGCCGACCCCAAGGCGGTGGGCGGCGCAATGCCCGGCGACGATTTCTACTGGGCTGCCGAGTAAGCCTTTCCTGAACCAGACCTTCTCTCCGGCCGCTGTGCGATTGGTACGCACGGCGGCTTTTTTGTTTGCACAAAATGCTTGTATCCCAGCTTTTGTGCCCCCTGCACAAATTTCAAGACAATTTTTTGTGAATGAAAATGGATGAAATTGACTGAAAGTGATTGATTTTGGCGCTATATTTGCTATAATAAAGATGCGATCAACCAAAACAACGCACAAACGGTCACAAACCGTCAAATAAAGACAAAGGAGAGGATGCAGATGCTGGCAGAAGAACGCTTCAGCCTGATCATGGAACAGCTGGACCGCAAACGCACCGTCACGGTGCAGGAGCTGTGTGAGGCGCTGAACACCAGCGAATCCACCATCCGCCGCGACCTGACCGAGCTGGACCGGCAGGGCAAGCTGAACAAGGTGCATGGCGGTGCCACGCTGCCGGACAGCCGCTTTCTGGCAGACGAACCCACCATGGAAGCAAAGGAAACGCTGGCGGTGGAGCAGAAGCGCAGCATCGCACAGGCTGCGGCGCAGCTCATCAACGCGAACGATTTTGTGTTCATCGATGCCGGTTCCACCACGCTGGAGCTGGTGCGGGCCCTGACCGGGGATGCCCTCAAGGCCAGCTATCTGACCAACGGCGTGGCCCACGCCCGGGCGCTGGCCCAGAAGGGCTGCCGGGTGTATCTGCCCGGAGGACTGCTGCGGCCCCAGACCGAGGCCATTGTGGGTGCGCCTACCGTGAGCATTATCCAGCAATACAATTTCACCAAGGCCTTCATGGGCGCCAACGGTGTGGCGCTGGAAGCAGGCTTTACCACCCCAGACCCGGAAGAAGCCGCCGTCAAGGCGGCAGCGGTGCACCGGGCACGGGAAACATGGTTCCTTGTGGATGACGCCAAGTTTGCCCGCATCTACCCGGCGGTCATCGCCGACCTGCAGGGCGGTGCCATCCTCACCAACCGCTGCCCCAATCCGAAATACAAACAGTTCACACTGGTAAAGGAGACGGAAGTATGATCTACACAGTTACATTCAATCCGGCCATCGATTATGTGGTGCGCTTGGAAGCACCGCTGGAAGTAGGCGAGGTGAACCGCGCAGCCGGTGAGGACTGCGTGCTGGGCGGCAAGGGCATCAACGTGTCCGGCGTGCTGGCACAGCTGGGCTGCGGGAGCGTGGCGCTGGGCTTTGTGGCGGGCGAGACCGGTGCATGGCTGGAGCGTGGCCTTGCGGCACAGGGCATGAAGACCGATTTTGTGCATCTGGAGCAGGGCATGACCCGCATCAATGTAAAGATCAAAGCCGGGCAGGAGACCGAGCTGAACGGGGCGGGCCCCGACATCCCGGAGAGCGCCATGCAGGAGCTGGAAAAGAAACTGGACAGCCTGAACGAGGATGATATCCTCATTCTGGCGGGCAGCATTCCCAAGAGCCTGCCGCAGGATACCTACGAGCGGCTGCTGGCCCGGCTGCAGGGCAGAGGCGTGCGCGCGGTGGTGGATGCCACCCGCGACCTGCTGGTGAATGTTCTGCAGTATCACCCCTTCCTCATCAAACCCAACAATCACGAGCTGGGCGAGATCGTGGGCAAGGTGCTGAAAACAGAGGAAGAGATCATTGCTGCGGCCCGCACCCTGCAGGAAAAGGGCGCCCGCAACGTGCTGGTGAGCATGGCGGGGGACGGTGCCCTGCTGGTGGACGAGCAGGGACAGGTACACCGCATCGGCTGCCCCAAGGGAAAGGTTGTAAACAGCGTGGGCGCAGGCGACAGCATGGTGGCCGGTTTTGTGGCTGGCTGGATGCAGACCCGGAGCTATTCCTTTGCACTGCGTCTGGGCACCGCCTGCGGCAGCGCCACCGCGTTCAGTCTGGGTCTTGCTACCAAAGAAAAAATCGACGAACTGATGAAGGAAATCTGACCCCCTGTGGCGGAGAGGGTTGCAGTTATACAGGAAGGGAGAAAAATCATGCGTATTACGGAATTATTCACCGCGCAGTCCATCGCACTGGATGAGGCTCTGACCGATCAGGAGCAGATCATCAGCCGTCTGGTGGAGCTGCAGGCCACCCATGGCAACATCACGGACAAGGAAGCTTACAAAAAGGCCCTTTATGCCCGTGAGGCGGAGGGTTCCACCTATGTGGACAACGGCATCACGGTGCCCCACGCCAAGACCAATGTAGTCACCCGGCCCAGTCTGGCGGCGCTGCGGTTGAGCAGCCCGGTGCAGTACAATGCCGAGGACGACGGCACCACCGACCTGCTGTTTGCCATTGCAGCTCCGGAAAACGGAAGCCTGCATGTGGACATGCTGGCCCGTATGATGCAGATGCTGATGAACGAGGACTTTGTAGAAAAGCTGAAGGCCGCAAAGACCCCGGCAGAGTTCCTTGACTGCATCGATGCACAGGAGGAGGCTCAGTTCGGTGCGGAGAGCTTCACCCAGCAGGAAATCCCCCAGAGCGGCTACCGTATTCTGGCCGTGACCGCCTGCGTCAACGGCATTGCCCACACCTACATGGCAGCGGAAGCCCTGACCAAGGCCGGTGACAAGCTGGGCCTGCCCACCAAGGTGGAGACCAATGGCTCGGACGGTGCCAAGAACATCCTCACCAGAGAAGAGATCGCAAACTGCGATGGCATCATCGTGGCAGCAGAAAAGAAGGTGGAGACCGCACGCTTCGACGGCAAGCCGGTGCTGTTCACCCGGGTGGACGATGGCATCCACAAGCCGGAGGAGCTCATCAAGAAGATCGTGCACGGCGAGGTGCCTGTTTACCACGCCGAGGGCGGCGCACAGGCCGCCGAGGATGCTTCCGGCAAGGACAGCTTTGGCCGCACCCTGTACAAGAACCTGATGAACGGTGTCTCCCACATGCTGCCCTTCGTGGTGGGCGGCGGCATCATGATCGCACTGGCGTTCCTGCTGGACGATTACACCATCGATCCCTCCAACTTTGGCATGAACACCCCGGCCGCTGCCTTCTTTAAGACGGTGGGCAACGCAGCCTTCGGTTACATGCTGCCCATTCTGTCGGCCTTTATTGCCATGTCCATTGCAGACCGTCCGGGTCTGGCAGTCGGCTTTGTGGGCGGTGTGCTGGCCATGAACGGCACCAACTTTGCAGGCATTGCAGCGGGTGAGACCACCGGTGTTTCCGGCGGCTTCCTTGCTGCACTGCTGGCCGGTTTTGCTGCAGGCTACATCGTTGAGCTGCTGAAAAAGATCACCGAAAAGCTGCCTGCCAGCCTGAACGGCATCCGCCCCATGCTCATCTATCCGCTGGGCGGTATGCTCATCCTCGGCGCGGTGATGTGCGGTATCAACCCGGTCATGGGCATGATCAACACTGCCATGACCGATTGCCTGAACGCCATGGGCGGCACCTCCAAGGTGCTGCTGGGTGCCATCGTAGCCGGTATGATGAGCATTGATATGGGTGGCCCCTTCAACAAGGCAGCTTACGTCTTTGGCACGGCAGCCCTTGCCTCCGGCAACTATGAGGTGATGGCCGCTGTCATGGTGGGCGGCATGGTCCCTCCCATCGCCATTGCCCTGTCCACTACCTTCTGCCCCAAGAAGTGGACGGCCGACGAGCGCCGCAACGGCATCGTGAACTACGTCATGGGCCTGTGCTTCGTTACCGAGGGCGCGATCCCTTATGCAGCAGCAGATCCCCTGCGTGTCCTGCCCAGCTGCGTGGCCGGTGCAGCGGTGGCCGGTGCGCTCTCCATGACCTTCGGCTGCGCTCTGCGTGCACCGCACGGCGGCATCTTCGTGTTCCCTGTGGTTGACCACGCAGTGCTGTACTGTGTGGCACTGGCCATGGGCAGTGTGCTGGGCGCCGTGATCCTGAGCCTGCTCAAGAAAAACCGTACCGACGCAGAATAAACGCTATTCCCTCCATATTCGAGATACTTCATAAAGCCGCAGCAAGCCCCCGGGGAGACCCGGGGGCTTGCTGTATCCAGTTGCCCGGCAGGACGGCAGGAAGCTTTCTCCGCGAACAGCCCGGAACCCACGGTTCCGCCCCACCACCTGCGGTGGCAGGGCCCCACTTCCCGGTCATTCGCTGGAGAAACTTCCTGCTGTCCTGCAAAACTACAGATAATTTTAGAATCAGATATAATCCGAAATGTACGGGATCTTATGGAACAGTACATCGTCCAGCCGTTCCACGGCTTCCTCCCGGCCCTCGATGCGTTCCAGCTCAAACAGGCGTTCTGCAGTCTTGTAGCCCAGCAGCAGGGTGGAAAGGGTGCCGATGCCCATTTTCAGGTGGTATTCGGCGGGGGCATTGGTCAGCTTGCAGCCGCCGTCTGCAAATCGGATGCGGAAGGTGCGGTTGTTCCAAGGCAGAAGAGTGTCCTCGATCTCCAGCTCGATGCACAGCTCGCCGCCGTCCGGGTCGCAGGGGTAATCCTCCAGAAAGCCGGCCACATCCACGATACGGCCCATGGCATAGGGGCGGATGGTCTCCTTGATGTCGCCGTCGTCCATTTCAAAGGCGATGGGCTCGCTGAAATAGGTGTTGCCGTGCACCTCATCGATCATGGAATCGTGGGCGTGGATATACTCCCACAGGCCCTTCTGGGCCTCGCGGTTCAGGTAGATCATTTCCTTGATGTGCATGATGTCGTTCTTGATGAGGTACACCATGTAGCCGCAGGGCTTGTCCTTTACATTATAGTAGACGGCAACGTTGGTGTCGTCCTCATCCCAGCGCCAGTATTCTTCCCATGCCAGCGCGTTGCGGAACAGGCACCCGTGCGTGATGGAAGCAAAGTGCGAGTGCAGCTCGTGGAATTCGGTGTTGTCCCATGCGACGCGCCGCACATAGCCGGGCGCGGAGACCTTTGTGGGGATCTGCCGGTCCTTGATGTTGAAGGAGATCTTGTTGGAGATGATCTCCCACCCAAGGTGATGGTACAGCGGGATGGAGTAGGGGTAGAGCAGGGCAAAGCTCTTGCCCTCCTTGTGCATCTGGGTCAGTCCCTGGATCATCAGCCGCTTCATGATGCCGTTGCCGGTGTACTCCGGGTAGGTACACACGCTGGTCACAAAGCCTACGTGATATACCGTGTCGTAGATGTTCATTTTCAGCGGGTAGACCGCGAACTGTGAGACGAGGTTTTTGCCGTCAAAGCAGCCCAGCACATCGGCGCGTTCCAGCACAGGAAACTTGGACTGCTTGATCTCGTCGTCCTTCCAGCCGGTGGCGGTAAGCTCTTCCTCGGTCACCTGAAAGGTATAGCGCAGCAGGGCGTTATACTGATCGAGATCATCGGTCTCAAGATAACGGTATGTATAATCCTCGGCAGAGTTCATGATAGACTTCCTCTCTGTTTTCAAAGGCGTTTGCCGAACAGCTCCATTATACACCCGTTGTCAAAAAGGCGGCAAGAACCATTTTCACAAAAAACAGGGCAAAGAATAAGGCGAAACGCCGCATTTGCTGGAAAAAGCCTCACGGGCCTCCTTTTGGATTGCACCCGGTTTTTGAGTGTGGTATACTGTTTCTGTTATGGAAAAGTTCCGGTGCGGTGTGCCGGGCACAGCAAAGAGGAAAAGGAAACGAACGATGAAAATTGGATTTGACAACGATAAATATCTTTCGATGCAGTCGGAGCACATCCGTGAGCGCATCAAGAAGTTCGACAACAAGCTCTATCTGGAATTCGGCGGCAAGCTGTTCGATGATTACCATGCATCCCGCGTGCTGCCGGGTTTTCAGCCCGATTCCAAACTGCAGATGCTGCTTCAGCTGAAGGATCAGGCCGAGGTGGTCATCGTTATCAGCGCTGAGGACATCATCAGCAACAAGATCCGCGGCGACTACGGCATCACCTACGATCTGGACGTGCTGCGCCTGATCGATGCGTTTCAGGAGGTGGGCCTGTATGTGGGCAGCGTGTGCGTGACCAAGTACGCCGCCGCACCGGAGGTGGAGGCCTTTGAAAAGCGGCTGAACGGTCTGGGCATCCGCACCTTCCGCCACTACAAAATTCCCGGCTACCCCAACGATGTGGCCCGCATCGTCAGCGACGAGGGCTACGGCAAGAACGATTACATCGAGACTCAGCGCCCGCTGGTGGTCATCACGGCCCCCGGCCCCGGCAGCGGAAAAATGGCGACCTGCCTTTCCCAGCTGTACCACGAGTACAAGCGCGGCGTGAAGGCCGGTTACGCCAAGTTCGAGACCTTCCCCATCTGGAACATTCCCCTCAAGCACCCGGTGAATCTGGCCTACGAGGCCGCCACGGCCGACCTGAACGATGTGAACATGATCGACCCGTTCCATCTGGAAGCTTACGGCGTGACCACCGTCAACTACAACCGCGACATTGAGATCTTCCCGGTGGTGAACGCCATGTTCGAGCTCATCGCGGGCAAGAGCCCCTACAAGAGCCCCACGGATATGGGCGTCAACATGGCAGGCAACTGCATCGTGGACGATGCGGTCTGCCGCGAAGCATCCCGCAAGGAGATCCTGCGCCGTTACTTCAAGTGCCTGTGTGAGCAGAAGATCACCGGCACGGTCAAGGAGACCGAGCGCTACAAGCTGGAGCTGCTGCTGAATCAGGCCGACCTGACCGTGGGCCAGCGCGAAGTGGAAAAGCAGGCTCATGCCCGCAGCGAGAGCACCGGCGGGGCCCCCGCTGCCGCCATTGAGCTGTCGGACGGCACCGTTGTCACCGGCAAGACCGGCCCCCTGCTGGGTGCGGCTGCATCTGCCCTGATGAACGCCCTCAAGGTGCTGGCCGGCATCCCGCAGGAGACCGACCTTGTGAGTGCGGCTTCCATTGAGCCCATCCAGACCCTCAAGACCAACTATCTGGGCGGCAAGAATCCCCGCCTGCACACCGATGAGATCCTCATTGCCCTGTCCAGCTCTGCAGCCGACAACGAGCAGGCCGCAGCGGCCATGCACCAGCTGCCGAACCTCAAGGGCTGCGATGTGCACTCCACTGTGCTGCTCTCGAGTGTGGATACCAGCACCCTGAACCGGCTGGGAATGTACCTGACCTGTGACCCCGTTTACGAGGAAGAGGACCGCAAGTACCACAAGCAGTAAATCATACAAAAAACGAAACAGGCGCATCCAAAGGCCGAAAGGCTGGCGGATGCGCCTGTTTTTCATTGGTTCAGATGCCGGTAAAATAGGATTTGTATTTCTCCGCATACAGCTGGGTGCCCATGCGGCGCAGGCCGCCGTACAGGTGATGCCGGATCAGCGGTTCAATGGCGTCCACATCCTTTTCCCGAATCACGCGCAGGATCTCCCGGTGCTCGCTGAGCACATCCGGCACATTGTTGGCCCGCACCACATCCAGACGGGTGAAGCGGGAGTAGTCCGGCTGCGGCTTGGTCAGGTTCTGCCAGATGTACCACTTGTTCATGCTGCGAAACCAGATGGCGTGCATTTCTAGGTCCAGCATGAGAAAGGCATTGATATCCACATTCTCCGGGTCGGTCATGGTCTGGGCCATTTCCTCCAGCAGGTCGTACTTGTGCTTGATCTCGATGTACTCTTTGGGCGAACAGACCTGAATGAAATCGCGCAGCACCGTGCTTTCGACGGCTGTGCGCTGGTATACGATCTGATCCACGATATCCAGATTGATGGGGGTGACGATGGTGCCCTTGCAGGGAATGATCTGCACAAAGCCGTTCTGTTCCAGCCGCTGCAGGGCAGCGCGCACCGGCGTGCGCGAAATGCCGAACCGTTTGCACAGCTGATTTTCGCTGATGGTCTCTCCGGGCTTGATCTTCAGCGTAACGATATCATGTTCCAACGTCTGGTAGATGTCCTCCGGATGCAGCTGTTCAGCCATGTGCTCACACTCCATTTACACAGTTGATGATAAGATATTTCTATTTTAGCCTGCCCAAAAGAGATTGTCAACGTATGAGAATGAAGTATACAATAGCCTGTATACAAGTAGCGGGTCATGCACAGCCCGAGGACACCCCCCGCTTTGTTTCCATGGAGCAGTTTGCCGCCGATGTGGCAGAGGCCACCAACGGCCATGTGAAGATCGAAGTTTACGGCAACGGTCAGCTGGGCACCGAGAAGGAGATGCTGGAGCAGGTCGTGGCCGGCACCGTGCAGGGCATGCGCGGCGGTCAGTTCGACTTCAGCCCCCGTCTGCTGATGTTCACCCTGCCCTTCCTGACCAATACCCGTGCACAGGTCACGGCTCTGCTGCAGAGCGATCTGGCATAGAAGGTGTGTGCTGAGGCCGAGGGCGAGACCGGCACTGTCATTATCAACCTGTGCGATGCAGGAGGCTACCGCCAGTTCTCCAACTCCAAGCATGCCATCAAGGCTCCCGCAGACCTGAAGGGCCTGAAGATGCGCACCAACGGCATGAAGACCATTGACATGACCTTCCAGGCAATGGGCGCTACCACCACCATCCCGTACTCCGACCTGTACATGGGCCTGAAGACCGGCGTTGCAGACGGTCAGGAGAACCCCTGGGCCAATGCTCATATACGGTAAAGAAGCAACAACACAAATTGAGAACAGCGTACCCTACTATTCTGTATCAAAATGGAGCAGTAACACGAAAATGTTGCTGCTCCATTTTCATGCCCCCTTAAATAATTTCCTTGAAGCTGCTTGACCTATATTACGGTTAGTGATATATTTATTACAGTAATCGTAATAAGGAGGCTGGACTATGAGAGACAATGCAAAAAGTGGCGCACTTACAGAAGTGACCTTTTATATTTTACTCTCTCTTTATACACCAAAACACGGATACGCCGTTATGCAGTTTGTTGAAGAAAAAACGGGCGGGCGGCTTTCGTTAGGCGCAGGCACTTTATATGGAGCATTAAACTCTTTGCAGGACAAGAAGTGGATTGAACCTTATGGAGATAGTGAGGGAAGAAAAAAAGAATACCACATTACAGCACAGGGAAAAGAAATTGCAGAAAAAGAGCTTGCAAGACTAAATGAACTTGTAAGCATTGCAAGTGAAATTATTGGAGGTGCAGTATGAGTAAAAAATGTTATCGCTTTTTTGGCGGATTGCTAAATACGCAGGAAAAATGGCTAAACAAAATGTCTGAAAAGGGTTATCGACTTGTTAGGACAGGAAAACTGTTATACGAATTTGAAAAATGCAAGCCCGATGAAGTGACCTATTGTGTAGAGTTTATCGGAGAAAAATCAAAAGAGAGTTCAATAGATTATGCTAATTTTTTGGAGGATATGGGATATAAGGTGTTTTTTAAAAATATCAATCTAAACTATTCTGTTGGAAAAGTTCGTTGGCGCCCATGGGCAGAAAGGGGCGGTCGTATTGCGACAAACACAACAACTTTTAATCGAGAAATCTTGATTGTGGAAAAAGCAAATGATGGAAAGCCTTTTGAACTCCATACCTCTTATGACGATAAAGAAAAATATTATCGCAACTTACGCAATCCGTGGCTATTTCTACTGCTCATGTTTGCACTATTCGCAGTTACAAAGCAATCTATAATCTTTGGTATTTTTGCGTTGGTTTCTGTAATTCCTGGCAGTATATATCAAATACAGATAATGAAAATCCGGAAGGAAGCCAAGACACAGGAATGGTGAGGAAATAAATAGCAAATCCAGCCGAGCCAGTCAACGGTCAAGATGAACGGCGCAAATATGCCGCCGTTGACAGCCCCGCCCGTCTTTGCTGTTCGGTAATCAAGAGGGCGACAGCAAAAAGTGCTGCCGCCCTTTCCCATAATCGAAGAAAGGGGGATTTTCCATGACTGAATCCTCCACCATCATGCTCATCATCGGCTTCACCACCATCTTCACATGGGTGCTGACCATGCAGAAGGTGCCGCAGACGGTGGGTGCCTTCTTCATGTCCCTGAACATGCCCGCGTGGGCCATTGCGCTGATCTTTGATGTGCTGATCCTGCTGCTCACCCCCATCCTGCTGCCGGTCATGGTGCAGTACGGATTCTCGCCGCTGCAGTTCGGTGCCATGATGATCACCGGTCTGGCCATTGGTCTGGTCACCCCGCCGGTCGGCATGTGCCTGAACGCCTGCAACAAGATCAACCGTATGCCCATCATCGAGATCTTCAAGGGCGCAGCGCCCTACGTGATCTGCAATGTGATCGTTCTGATCTCCATCAGCCTGTGGGGCCCGCTTACCACCGCCCTGCCGCAGCTGCTGGGCTACAGCATCTTCTGAGCTCAATACGTATACCTCTTATAAAGACAGGCAGCGCTCCCTTGCGGGGCGCTGTTTGTTTTTTGTACGCAAACAGGCGGGACTGTTGTATTTGGCCGACAGATATGGTACACTAAGGCCACTTGTGTATAGGAATATAGGAAAAGAGGAATTAAATCATGGATACGCAAAAACAAAAGCGCAGCGCTTTTTCCGGCAAGATCGGCTTTGTGCTGTCGGCCGCAGGCGCTTCGGTGGGCCTTGGCAACATCTGGCGGTTTCCGTATCTCGCCGCAAAGTACGGCGGCGGCATTTTTCTGCTGGTGTACATCGTGCTGGCCGTCACCTTTGGCTACACGATGATCGTGGCCGAAACGGCACTGGGCCGCATGACCCACAAAAGCCCGGTGGGTGCCTTTGGCGCCTTTGGCAAAAAGGGCGGCCTGCGGTTCGGCGGCTGGATCAATGCGGTCATCCCCATTCTGATCGTGCCGTACTATTCGGTCATCGGCGGCTGGGTCATCCGCTATCTGTCGGAGTATATCAGCGGCCATGGCAGTGAGCTTTCGCAGGACGGCTATTTTTCCAATTTCATTTCCAGCGGACTGTCGGCAGAGGTGTGCTTTCTGATCTTCACGGCCTTTACGCTGGCCATCATCTTTGCCGGTGTGCGCAACGGCGTGGAGCGTGTTTCCAAGGTGATGATGCCGGTGCTGGTGGTGCTTTCGGTGGTCATTGCGGGCTACTCGGTCACGCGCCCGGGCGCACTGGCCGGTGTCAGATTTTTTCTGGTGCCGAACGTGGCAAACTTCTCCTGGATGACGGTGGTCACAGCCATGGGCCAGATGTTCTATTCGCTGTCCATCGCCATGGGCATTCTGGTCACTTTTGGCTCCTATATGAAAAAGGATGTCTCCATTGAGGAATCCACCGAGAACGTGGAACTGTTCGACACGGCCATTGCCATCATGGCGGGCCTGATGATCATTCCGGCGGTGTTCTCCTTCTCCGGCGGCGACCCGGATACCCTGCAGGCCGGTCCGGCGCTGATGTTCATTACTATTCCCAAGGTGTTCGAGAGCATGGGCTTTGGCCACGTGGTGGGCATCCTGTTCTTTTTGCTGGTGCTGTTTGCAGCCGTCACCAGCTCCATTGCCCTGACCGAGAGCGCTGTCTCCACCTTTGAGGACGAGCTGGGCTGGAGCCGCGAGCGCGCAACGGCACTGATCGGCCTGATCATGGTGGCGCTGGGCAGCCTGTCTGCGCTGGGCTACGGCCCGCTGGCGGGCGTGACGGTGTTCGGGATGCAGTTTCTGGATTTCTTCGATTTCCTCACCAACTCTGTCATGATGCCCATTGCAGCCATTGCCACCTGCCTGCTGGTGTCCCGCGTCATCGGCGTGCAGAAGATCGAAGAAGAGGTGACGCTGGACGGCAAGCCCTTCCGCCGCAAAAAGATCTTCAACTTTATGATCCGCTATCTGTGCCCCATCTTTGCGGCCATCATTCTGGTCAGCTCGGTGGCAAATGCCCTTGGCTGGATTGCCATGTAAGCAGCCGTTTCCATCGGGTAGAATGCTGAAAACACAGCGGTAAATAACAGAAGAGTCGTGCAAAGCTGAGCATCTGTGAAAGAACAGATGCTCAGCTTTTTTGCGCTTTTTTGCCGCACCGGAAGGAAAATAACGATAAAAAGCCAGGATTTTACCCTTTTATGTGCAAAAAATTCACAAACGGCTTGAAACGCTTTTGTTGCAGTGTTAAAATAATAACACTGCTTTTATGGGGTAATCGACGCAAAACGCAGTGCGGTCTGCTCGCAAGCGTCGGAGTTCCTGTGGGATGTGTAAGAATCGCTAAAGCAGCACTGCGCTACTGCACTTGCGTGGTACTGCCTTCTGAAAATGTGAGGAAAATATTCGTATGATGAAAAAGATCTCCCGCCGCTCGTTTTTGCAGGTTTGCGGCATTACGGCGGCAACGGCAGCGCTGACCGCCTGCGGCGGCGGTAAGACCGAAACGGCGAAAAAAGACGATGCGCACGAAGCCATCACCTTTATGGCACCTTATAAGGAGATAGAAGCCTTTATTGAGCAGGTACACAGCGTTTACCCGGAAGTGAACATCGAGGTCGTGCCCTACAGCGGCGATAACACCACCACCTGTTTGCAGAATATGTTTGCGGCGGGTGACCTGCCGGACGTCTGCACCTTGACCTACTACGACCCCCGGATCGATCTGGTTTCCGACAAACTGCTGGACCTTTCCGGCTATGATTTTACCGACAACTATGTAGAATCCCGCCTGCAGGACGTGTTTGACAACGGTGCCATCTACCTGCTGCCCTCGACCTACAACTGCTACGGCATCACCTACAACAAGACCCTGCTGAAAAAATACGGCTGGGAGCTGCCCAATTCTTTCGCTGAGCTGGAAGAACTGGCGGCAAAGGCCAAGGAAGCAGGGGTCGAGCTCTGTCTGCCGCAGATCCAGTATCCGGGCTACGGCTTCCAGTATCTGTGCAACATTGCAGACGCCGATTTCCTCGGCACACTGGACGGCAGGCTGTGGCAGCGGGATTATCTGTCCGGTAAGGCGAATGTCAGCAATACCCCCGGCATGATGCAGGCGATGGCCTATGTCCAGAAGTGGAAGGACATCGGGATGCTGAACGGCTCCGGCGACGCTCTTGACGACAATGTGACCCGGCAGAGGATGACCGAGGGCAACACCCTGTTTTTGATCGGAAACACCAACGGCATCGTGGAGGCAGACGGCAACGCCGATAAATACGGGCTGATGCCATTTCTCTCGGAGGACGGCACCCAGAACGTTTTTGTGCTGAATGTGAACCGCTTCTACGGTCTGAATAAAAAGCTGGAGCAGAACCCCCAGAAGCTGGAAGATGCGCTCAAGGTGATGCGTGTGCTTTCCACCGTTGCAGGTACCAGCGCTCTGCAGCCCGCAACGGCACTGAAAAGCAGCCTGCTGCCCTTCAAGGACGCAAAAGCGGACGGCACCTACTATGCCGACATCGCCGATGCCCTGAACGCAGGCAACACCGCGCCCTTTATCTATTCCGGCTGGGAAAACACCATCGTGACCACCGGCCTTAAAATGCTGGACTTCATGAAGGGCAACGCCACCATGGAGGATGTGATCCGTCAGCTGGACGAGGATCAGGATAGCGTGGTGAACAACACCCCGGATGTCATCACTACCGTTACGGAGGAGCTTTCGCAGGAGGACTGCGCCATGCTGGTGGGCCGCTGCTTTGCACAGGCTACCGGCAGCGACCTTGCGCTGGTGTCGCTGAGCACATGGATCCCCGGCAACCCGTCCGAACAGAACCATCACGGCGTAGCTGCCAAGCTGTACGCCAAGGGTATTACGGATTACGACCTTTCGGTGATTTTACCTACCGGCTGGAACCGCACCATCCAGACCGTTGCCCTGACCGGGCAGCAGATCAGCGACCTGCTGGCCACGGGCTATGATGCCTACGGCAACGGCAAGGGCTACCCCTATGTGCTGGTAAGCCCGATGCAGCCGGATGCGGGCAAGACCTATCAGGTTGCCATCTGCGGCGTGAGCGACCAGCTGGCTGCGGAGACCACGGTCACAGACAGCGGCGTGGTGGGTATGGATGCCGCAAAAGCCTTCTTTGGTGCATACACCACCATCAGCCGGGCAGATACCGCATGGAGCTGAATAAAACAGACAGGAGATACTGGATGTGAACAACAAACTATATAAAAAGCTGCTTTGGGGCATCGGCGTTGTCATCGTTGCGGTCATCCTGACCCTTTTTATCGTGAGCCGGACCTACATCCAGAACCTTGTCTACCATGAGCGGCTGAACCAGATGGAAGAGGTCACCCACCAGATGTTCCGCAGTCTGGAGGATGTCATCGACACCCATTGGAGCGAGGTGAATGTACAATGCAATTATTTGTACTGCACTCCGTTAAAGACCGATACCGAGTTCTATCGCTATCTGAAAAAGCTGTCGGAGCTTTCCAATTACCATGAAAGACAGATCGAACTGATTGCCGTGGACTCTGCCGGACATTACTATACCGAGAATGGCGGCATGGGGCTGCTAAGGGAAATGAACTATCTGGCAGACTCTCCGCAGTGGGTCAGCTATGTTTCCAACTCGCTGACCGTGGACGACTCCCGGATGGTGTTCCTGGAACAGCTCTCCACCCCCATCACACTGCAAAGCGGAGAAAAAGAGATCACCCTGCGCTACTTTGGCATTTCGCAGAGCATGACCCAGCTGAACGATTATTTCCGCTGTGATGCCTACGAAAATAACAACAGCGTCTATGTGCTGGATAACGATGGTTTCAAGCTGTTCAATGCCAACGATACCGAACTGCTGAAGGGACACAACGTATACACCGTGCTCTCCCGGATGTCCTATCTGCACGGCTCTTCCTTTGCGGAGGCAAAGGAGCGGCTTGACCGCACAGGCTCCTGTTATTCCAACGCCGTGCTGGACGGGACCGAGTATTTCTACCCCCTGAAGCAGATGGAGAATGCCCGGTGGACGCTGGCATTCCTTGTTCCGGCGGAATATGTGGCCGTGAATACCCAAAAGCTGGTCAACATCGTCATGGTCATCATCATTGTCATTGCGATGGTGTTCTCGGTCATAACAGTTTTTGTCGGCTGGTCTCTCCTGCGGCAAAAGCAGCAGCAGGAGCTGCAGGCAGAAAAAGAAGCGAACCTCCGTCTGGAGCAATACAACATCCAGCTGACGCAGGCAAACGACGAGATGCGGCGGGCGCAGGATGCTGCCGCAGAGGCACTGCAGTCCGCAGAGCGCGCCAGCAAGGCCAAGACGGACTTCCTTGCCAACATGAGCCACGATATCCGCACCCCCATGAACGCCATCATCGGCATTACCACCCTGATGAAAAACGAGCTGCACCAGCCGGAAAAGCTGGCCGAACATCTGGGCAAGCTGGAAAACTCCGGCCAGCTGCTGCTGGGCATCATCAACGATATTCTGGATATGAGCCGCATCGAGAGCGGCAAGACCACCCTGAATGAGGAAAAAATGAACCTTTCCCAGCAGATCAGCCAGCTGGACAGCATCATCCGCCAGCAGGCAGGCCAGCGCCGCCAGACCTTTACGGTAGAGACCCATCTGCAGCACGAAAATGTGCTGGCAGACCCCAACCGTCTGAATCGGGTGCTGATGAATATTCTCTCCAACGCAGTCAAGTACACACCCACCGGCGGACATATCCGGTTTGAGGTGGAAGAGCTGCCCCGGAACGAGCACTACGCCCGATACCGCTTTGTGGTACAGGATGACGGCATCGGCATGAGCGAGGCCTACCAGAAGACCCTTTTTGACCCCTTTACCCGGGAGGAGCGCTCCGGCACCAACAAGGTGCAGGGCACCGGCCTTGGCATGGCCATCACAAAGAGCATCGTGGACCTGATGGGCGGCTCCATCGGCGTGGAGAGTGCCACCGGCAAGGGCACCCGCTTTGAGGTGGTGCTGGAATTTCCCATTGATGCCGAGGCAGACCATGCGCAGCAGGTGCAGGCCCTGCCGGAGGAAGCGGAAGAAACTTCGCCCCTGTGTGGCATGAAGTTCCTCTGCGCCGAGGATAACGCCATCAACGCCGAAATTCTGGAAATGCTGCTGGAAACCAAGGGTGCAAGCTGCACCATCTGTTCCAACGGTCAGGAGATCGTGGATGCCTTTGCCAACGTAAAGCCTGGCGATTACGACATGATCCTGATGGATGTGCAGATGCCGGTGATGGACGGCTTGGAAGCCACCCGCCGCATCCGCAGCGGCGAGAATCCGCTGGGCAGGATCATCCCCATCCTTGCCATGACCGCCAACGCCTTCCTTGAGGATATGCAGAAGAGCAGGGAAGCCGGTATGGACGAGCATCTGTCCAAGCCCGTGGATATCGCTGCGCTGGAACAGACAGTAAAACGTTTTCGTGTTACCCCCCCCCCGAAAATAAATAGCGGACAAGCGCGTTTCCGCAGAGGAAACACACAAATGATGTAAATGATTCAGGAGAAGATTAGAACGTGAATACACTTTCCGAGATCGAGGGCTATTACAAAAAGCGCGAGCGGCGGCTGATCGAAAAGCTCCACAAACAGGAAGCAGCCCTTGCCGCAGCGAATCAGAAGCTGAAACAATTGACCGAAAATCAGAGAGCACCGGTGGACGAAACCGCCGAGCAGCATGCTGCACGGGAACAGAAGCTCAAGGAAGAGCTTTATCGGGACCCGCTGACAGGAGCCTACAACCGCCGCTATTACGAAGAGGTCGTCCGCAAGATCATCGGCCCGGCGGGGGTCGCACTGCTGGATGTGGACGATTTCAAGATCTGCAACGATACCTATGGGCATCATGCCGGAGATATGGCGCTGAAAACGGCGGCAAACGCCATTCAATCCCGCATCCGGAAGTCGGACCTGCTCATCCGCTGCGGCGGGGACGAGTTCCTGCTGGTGCTGCCCGGCATACCGGGGGACTTTCTGCGCACCAAGCTGGAACAGATCTGCACCGCCGTGCAGATGGCGTCCGTACCCGGCTACTCGCATTTCCGCATCTCGCTGAGCATCGGCGGAACCATGCAGTCCATCACCGACCCGATGGAAAATGTGGTCCGCCGTGCAGACCGGCTGATGTATCAGGCAAAGCGCCGCAAGAATACCGTCACGGTGGAGGTCCCGGGGCAGGATCTGGCTGCGCTGGAAAGACTTTTGCAGGAAAAATCACAGATCCTGCTGGTGGACGACTCCGAAATGAACCGCGTGATGCTGTCGGAGATCCTGGGGCAGGAGTACCGCATTCTGGAAGCGAAGGACGGACAGGAATGCATGGAAAAACTGCAGGAGGAAGCCGGAAACATTGCACTGGTGCTGCTGGATATCAATATGCCGGGAATGGACGGTTTTGAGGTGCTGAGGGCCATGAATGCCAACCATACCATCGAGGACACCCCGGTCATCATGATCTCCAGCGAGGACTCCGAAGATGCGATCCGGCGGTCCTATGAGCTGGGTGCGAGCGACTATGTCAACCGTCCCTTTGATGCACGCATCGTATACCGCCGGGTGACCAACATCATCAAGCTGTACGCCAAGCAGCGGCGGCTGGTACAGATGGTGTCGGATCAGATCCGCGCCCGCGAAAACGATACGGATATTCTGGTGGGCGTGCTGAGCCACATCGTGGAGTTCCGCAACGGTGAAAGCGGGCCCCATGTGCGGCACATCCGCACCATCACCGAACTGCTGCTCCACCACCTGCTGGACATCAGCAGCAGATATCCGCTCACAGCGGAGCAGCAGGATCATATCCCGCTGGCCTCTGCCCTGCACGACATCGGCAAGATCGCCATTGACGAAAAGATCCTCAACAAGCCCGGCAGGCTGACACCGGAGGAATTTGAGCTGGTCAAGACCCACAGTATGCGGGGCGCCGAGATGCTGCATGATTTGGATAATTTTGGCGAGCAGCCGCTGCTGCAGACCGCCTACGAGATCGCCCGCTGGCACCACGAACGCTGGGATGGCCGCGGCTATCCGGATGGGCTGAAGGGCGATGAGATCCCCATCAGCGCACAGCTGGTCTCGCTGGCCGATGTGTATGATGCACTGACCAGCGACCGCTGCTACAAAAAAGCCTACCCCCACGAAAAAGCCGTGCAGATGATTCTGAACGGCGAGTGCGGGGCGTTCAATCCGCTGCTGCTGCAATGCCTGACGGATATCCAGACCGACCTGAAAGAAGAGCTGCAGGAGCATCCAAACTGAGCTGTGGATGCGATCAAAACAGGAGTATAAAAAGCCCGAATGAAACACAGAATCTCACGCCGTGCATTCCTGAACGGATGCACGCTGCTGGCGGCAGCTGCTGCCGTAGGCAGTCTGACTTCCTGCGGAGGAAAGAAAGCAAAAGACAGCGGTCTTGCACAACTCGTTGTGGGAAGCGACACCTACCCGCCTTATATCTATCTGAACAATGACGGTGTTCCCACCGGGATCGATGTGGAGATCGCCACCGAGGCGTTCCGCCGCATGGGGTATGCTGCCCGGTTTGAAACGATCGACTGGGAGCAGAAAACAAATCTTGTGGAAAGCGGTGCCATCGACTGCATCTGGGGCTGCTTTTCCATGGATGGACGCGAAGAGGCATACCGCTGGGCGGGGCCTTACATGGTGAGCCGTCAGGTGGTTGCGGTGGATGCCGACAGCAGCATCCGATCCCTCAGCGACCTTGCCGGCAAGACCATCGCCGTGCAGAGCACCGGCAAGCCGGAGGAGATCTTTCTCAGCGGCTCCGACCCGCGCATCCCGCAGACGGTGGAGGTGCTCAGCATCGAAAACCGCAGTGTGCAGTACGCAATGCTGGCCTGCGGCTTTGTGGACGGCATCGCCGCCCACGAGACAGGCATCCTGCAATATATGAAGGACAATGCTGTAGACTTCCGCATTTTGGAGGAACCGCTGCTGGTCACCGGGCTGGGCATCGCCTTTGCCAGGAACGACACCCGCGGGCTGGACAGCCAGCTGACCGATACCCTTGCGCAGATGCGCGCGGACGGCACGCTGGAGCGGATCATTGGCCGATACCTTGAAAATGCTGCGCAGTATCTGGAGGTGGACACCATTGGCGCGTAAAAACAGAACCACCCCGGATAAAAGGAGATGGGAGGGCTATCTGATCGTCGGCGTGCTCCTGATGATCGGTGTCACATTTCTTTCCGGCTGGCGGGCAATGCGCACAGCGGAGGAACGCTTTTGCCAGACCCTTGAGTTTGTCAAATCCCAGTCCACCAGCTTTGAAAAGTACAATGATACCATCACGGCAAAGACACTGCGCCGCACGGCGGTCGCGGTCCATCAGCTGGCAGAGGACCCTGCCCTCGACCTCTCCGACCCGCAGTGCCTGAACAGGCAGGCAGAAAAGCTCTGGCTTACCGGCATTTCGGTTCTGGGGCCGGACGGCACGCTCCGGTGCGAGTCCACGACCAACGGCATCGGCTATGCCCGGTTCGGCGGCCAGCTGAAAAATGATGCCGTTCTGGATGTTGTATCATACCCGCAAAAGACCTATGTGAAGCGCGTCCTGCTGGAAGATGGCTCTGCCGTGGATGTTGCGGCACACCGGGCAGAAAGCACAGAGCTGCTCCTGCTTGCCTACCGGTATACCCCGGCGGAATTTGTGGAGGAAACGGCGCTGTCCATCCAGAGCGTACTGGATGGCTACCCGGCAGAAACCAGCGGCACGCTGTTCATCGTGCAGAACAATCAGGTCATTGCCGCAAACCGCCCGGAGCTGATGGGGCAGGATACTGCGGACAGCCCGCTGGTGCAGGGGATCCGCAATGCCGGTGCCGCAGAGAAGCTGACCCATACCCGGGATTGGAACGGCTCCGGCTGCTATTTCGGGATGTTCTGCCATGGCAGATCCTTCGATCTCTATGCGTATACGGACGAAAAAATGATCTTCCGGGAGTCGCTTTCGCTGGTCCTGACGGCGCTGGTCGGCTACATCCTGCTTGTAATGGTCCTTCAGCTGCTGCGCCGCCGCTCCGTGCAGGAGATGGAACAGCAGAAAAAAGAGCAGGAGAGGAAGTATCAGACCCAGCTGGAGGAACAGAACCGCAAGCTGGAGATCGCGCTCCAGCACGAGGGGGCGGCAAACCGCGCCAAGCGGGAGTTCCTGTTCAATATGAGCCACGATATCCGCACCCCCATGAACGCCATCATCGGCTTCACCTCGCTGGCTGCGACCCATATCGACAATAGGGAACAGGTGCTGGACTACCTGAAAAAGATCTCCACCTCCAGCCAGCATCTGCTTTCCCTCATCAATGATGTGCTGGATATGAGCCGCATCGAGAGCGGAAAGGTAAAGATCGAGGAAAAAGCGGTGCATCTGCCGGACCTCATCCACGATGTGCGCTCCATCATCCAGCCCAATATTTCGGCAAAGCGGCTGTCGCTTTTCATTGATACCATGGATGTGGAGAACGAGGATATCATCACCGACCCGCTGCGGCTGAACCAGATCCTGCTGAATATTTTGTCCAATGCCATCAAGTTTACCCCCACAGGCGGCATGATCAGCATCCGCATTGCCGAGAAAAACGGTGCGCCTGCGGGCCGGGCCTGCTATGAGTTCCGCATCAAGGACAACGGCATCGGCATGAGCGAGGAGTTCCAGAAGCACATCTTTGAGGAGTTCACCCGTGAGGAAAACTCCACCGTCAGCGGCATTCAGGGCACCGGCCTCGGCATGTCCATCACCAAGAACATTGTGGACCTGATGGGCGGCACCATCGCCATTGAGAGCGAGCCGGGCAAGGGCAGCGAGTTCATCGTGAATCTCTGCTTTGCGCTCAGCGGACAAAAGGTGGAGCTCAGGCAGCTCCCGCAGCTGGAAGGGCTGCGGGCACTGGTGGCGGACGACGATACCGACACCTGTCTGAGCGTCAGCACCATGCTCTCCAAGATCGGGATGCGGCCGGAGTGGACGATCTCCGGCAGGGAAGCGGTGATCCGCACCCGGTACGCCATGGAACAGGGGGATGAATTCAGCGTTTACATCATCGACTGGCTGATCCCCGATATGAACGGCATCGAGATCGTGCGGCAGATCCGCAAGGTGATCGGAAAAAGCTGCCCCATCATCATCCTGACGGCCTACGACTGGGCCGATATTGAAGAGGAAGCCCGCGCTGCCGGTGTTACCGCCTTCTGCGAAAAGCCGCTGTTCCTCTCGGAGCTGCGCAGGGTGCTGGCAGAGCCGTTTGGTGCAGAGCCTGCCTGCAGGCCGGTGCAGCTGAATGCGGAGGCCTTCAAAGGGAAAAAGATCCTGCTGGTGGAGGACAACGAGCTGAACCGTGAGATCGCAGTGGAGATCCTGAAGGAAGCGGGCTTTGATGTGGAATCGGCCGAGGATGGCGAGATCGCCGTCCGGAAGATGAAGCAGGCAGCAGACGGACAGTATGCTCTGATCCTCATGGACATCCAGATGCCCAACATGGACGGCTACGAGGCAACGCGGCAGATCCGTGCGCTGCCGGATGCCGCAAAGGCTGGCATCCCCATCTTTGCAATGACGGCAAATGCCTTTGAGGAAGACCGTCAGAACGCGCTGAAGGCCGGTATGAACGGCCATATTGCAAAGCCGCTGGATATTCCGCACCTGCTGCAGGTCCTTGCAGACGTACTGAAATAAACAGCGCCCACAGCCAAAAGCAAAAGCACCCACAGCAAGCGTCACAGAGGTTTTGACCTCCGGTGAGCAAATTGCTGTGGGTGCTTTATTTTTTATGCCTGACAGGCGGCTTGTTACAAAATTTTGCGCAGCTCCTGCACAAGGTCGCCGATCACGATGGGTTTGGACAAAAAGCCGTTCATGCCGCTTTCCAAGGCATTGCGTCGGTCCTCGTCGAATGCGTTGGCGGTCATGGCAAGGATCGGGATCTTTGCCAGTGCGGGGTCGCCCAGTGCGCGGATCTGCCGGGTGGCGGTATAGCCGTCCATCACCGGCATCTGCACATCCATCAGCACCAGATCATAGCTGCCCGGTGCGGCAGTGCGGACCTTTTCCACCGCCACGGCACCGTTTTCCGCCGGATCGACCCGGAAGCCGTACTCCTGCAGGATCTCCTGCGCGATCTCGCGGTTCAGCTCGTTGTCCTCCACCAGCAGGATGCGTTTGCCCTTGAAGCCGGCATTCTTTTCCGGCAGAAGCTCCTGCGCCGCGTCCGTCTGCGTCTGCCCGATGGCGTTCATCAGGGTCTCGCGCAGGTCGGACATGAACATGGGCTTGGAGCAGAAGGCGGTCACACCGGCAGCCTTTGCCTCCACCTCAATGTCGGACCAGTCGTAGGCGGTCAGGATGATGATGGGCGTATCATCGTGCAGGCTGCGGATCTGGCGGGTGACCTCGATGCCGTTCATATCCGGCAGACGCCAGTCGATGATATAGGCGTGGTAGACGTCGCTCATCTCGATGGACTGCCGCGCCCGCAGCACCGCTTCCTTGCCGGAAAGGGTCCACTCTGCACGCATGCCCACCTTGACCAGCATCTTTGTCACGCTGTCGCAGGTGTTGAAATCGTCATCCACCACCAGTGCCTTCAGGCCTTCCAGTTCGGTGATCTTTTCCACCGGACGGTGCTCTGCCTGTGCACGCATGGGCACACGGATGATAAACTCGGTGCCCTTGCCCTGCGCTGTCTGCACCTCGATGGTGCCGCCCATCATATCCACGATGTTTTTGGTGATGGCCATGCCAAGGCCGGTGCCCTGGATCCGGCTGACCGTGGAGGTGCGCTCCCGCTCAAAGGGCTCAAAAATCTTTTGGGCAAATTCCGGGCTCATGCCGATGCCGTTGTCCTTGACGCGGAACTCGTACTGTCCGCAGCCGCGTACCTTACCGGCAAACTGCCGCACCCGCACCGAGACCGTGCCGCCCGCCGGGGTAAACTTGATGGCGTTGGACAGCAGATTCAGCAGCACCTGATTCAGCCGGGTCTTATCGCAGTAGACGTCCTCATCGGTCACATCTATGACGTCCATATAAAGCTCCAGCTGCTTTGCATAAATTTGTCCGCTGACAATGGTTTTCAGGTCGTGCAGCACATCCGAAAGGTTGACTTCCACCTCTTCCAGATGGATCTTTCCGCTTTCAATGCGGCTCATATCCAGCACATCGTTGATGAGGGAGAGCAGATGATTGCTGGATGCAAGGGTCTTTGCAAGATAATCCTTCACCCGCTCCTTGTCGTCGAGATTGCTGAGCGCCAGCGTGGTAAAGCCGATGATGGCGTTCATGGGGGTGCGGATGTCGTGGGACATATTGGAAAGGAAGGTGCTCTTGGCGCGGTTGGCAGTTTCGGCCGCTGCAACGGCATCCGAAAGCGCCTGATTCACCTGCCTGTCGGCGGTGCGGTCCGACAAGACAAGGATATATTTGGTTCTGTCCGCCACCTCGCTGCCCATGGCGACAATGTGGAACCAGCGCAGCTCTTTTGTCTCCTGATGCAGATACGCCGCATCCCACTCGCGCTGTTCTCCGCGGTGAAGCCCCTCCAGAAAGTTCTTGTCACGGTCCGGGTCGTCTTTCGGGTGCAGGTTCGCCAGAACATGGACATCCTGCCGCACTTCTTTCCATGGGAGGCCCAGCAGGCGCTCGATGTTGGGGCTGACATAATCCACCTTGGAGGTCTTTGCGTCCAGCATCAGGAAAACGTCGTCCACGTTCAGCGAAAGCTTTTGGAACAGCTCGTCCCAGTACAGGATCTCCGTGTTCTTCCGGCGCAGGGTCGTGTGGTTTCTGCGCACAATGAGCAGAATGATCAGCAGCGCAAGACCTGCGGCGACGCCCGCCACGATCTGCGCTGTGCGGAACCACAACATGTCCAGATTGGCATTGACGATGCTGACCGGCACAAGCCCCACCATCGTCCAGTTCTGGACCGCTGTGCCCTCGTAGACCAGATAATAACTGGTGTCGCCCAGTTTGACCTTCAGGTTTCCGCTGCGGCCCTGCGCAAAATCATCCGAAAGGGCAAGGATCTGTTCCTCGGAAAGATCGGAATGGTCGCGCAGCATCGCAATGAAGTTGTAAATGATTTCCTTGCGGTTTACGGAATTGTCGATGACCACCCGCCCGTCCGGGTAGATGACATAGTTGCTGGCATTGCCCTGAAAAGCAGAGCTGTCCAGCAACCGCAGCACAGCATCATTATAATAGGTGATGGCAACGGCGTCGTAGGCAAAGCCCCGGTAGCTGCCCTGCGTTTCGGGGCAGATGAACGCAAGCATCGGGGCTTTGCCGGGCAGCGCCGTATTCACGACGATATCCTCGCCATCGGAGAGCTTTTCGTCCAGATTGGTCTGCAGGCCAAGATAGCCGGTTTCCCCGGTCACGGTCGTGTAGTTGCCGTCATAGGTAAGAAAGTAGAAATCGACAAATCCGGTTGCCTGCTGCGCATCCTCGATATAGGCCTGAATCTCGTCCTCATCCGAGGTGCTTTTCAGAAAGCCGTTGTACAGATGCAGATAGGTCAGGTTTTTGCGCACCATCTCTTTCAGCATATTGTTGGATTTATGCAGCACCTCTTCCAGATGCGAGGTGCTTTCCTGATAGATGGTCTGCGACACAAACGAGATGTACCGGACGCTGAAACCGGCTGCCAGAAAGACCAAAAGAAGGATGGCAGCGGCGGCAGGCAGCCACTTGTGCCGGAAATGGCAGCTGCGTTTGATTTCGTGTTTTTCGTCTGCCATTCCGCTCACCTCAGTGTCATGTAGTTTTCAGGCTCTGCAAGCGCTGCGCCGCCGCCGGAGACATAATCGCACCATGTGTCTTTTACCCACGCATCTTCGCCCGCAGACGTGCCGCTTTCGCTCGCAAGCAGCGTGTCCAGCTGCTTTTCCGTTGCCAGACAGGTCACGGTAACGGTGTCGTTATCCCCCAGCGGCTGCCCGTTCCGGGTGATGCCGGTCAGGGTATAGCTGCCGTTATTCTCCTTTACCTCCACGGCAATGCCGCTGACCACCGGCAGAGAGCCGCGGTTGAAGGGCACAAACCCGCCCTCGCAGCCTTCCACAAAGGCGCGGACGGTCTCTTTCAGCTCTGCGCCGGTCATGGTGCGCTGGCGGGACATCAGACCGTTCGGCATGATCATGGAAGCCGCCATCTTCTGGTTATAATCCGCCTGCAGCACACTGCCGGTAAAGCTGTTTGCGGTGGCAAGCAGCACATCGGTGCCATACGCGCCGCGCAGCGTGTTCGCCATCACGGAGAAGGCAGCGTTGCCGCCGTTTGCGTGGAACACGTTGGAATAGCCCTTCCCGGAGGTCAGCACGGTCTCGTTGTCGGCAGGCTCCTCTTCGGCAATGAGCTGGGCATTGAAGGCCTGATATGCCTGCTCAGCAGTAAGCTTGCCTGCGATCATTTTGGAGACCACATCCTTGGAAACGGCAAAGAAATCGTTGGAGGCGATGCGGATATACATGTGGTTTTCTTCCACTACGCTGCGGGCGTCCTTCATATAATCGGTCAGGCGCAGGGGAACGTTCTGGCTGTAACTCAGCAGGTCCTGTCCATCGGAGATAATACGGTTCTGCGCCTGTTCGGAGAGCATGACGTTCAGCACCTTCATGGCTTTTTCGCGGCGCGCGGTGTCCTGCTCCAGATCCCGGTTCAGGGCGACCTGAAAATAGGGGGTGGTCATGATCCACTTTTCGCCGTTCTGGCTGAAGAAGGGCAAAAAGGTGGTGTCGATGCCCTCATCCTGAAACATCTTCACACCGGCAGAGCTGCCAAAGTACATGGCAACTTCTCCGTTCCGGAACATCCCGGTCACATCGTCGTAATTCAACGCAAGATCATCTGCCGTAAGGTGGGTATCCTGAATGAACTGCGCCATCCGCTCAAAAGCTCCCGGCCATACGGTGTCGTCCAGACCCACCCGCGCGGTGCTGGCGGGATCGCTGTAAGCGGTGCGCCACTTGCGCCCCGCGGTGGTGGTAAGCTCGGCAGCGGAAAGCCCCTGCAGCGTTTCCATGCAGGTGTAGTCGTAGGTATAATCGGCGGTAAAGCCGCGGATGCCCACCTTCTCAAACGCCTGACAGGCCGAAACGAAGCTCTCGTAATCGGTGGGCAGAGGAATATCGTACTGCTCAAAAAGGCTGCGGTTGACCACAAAGCCGTGGGCATCCGCGCAGACCGGCAGCCAGTTCACGCTGCCGTCCTCGTTTTTGAAGCTGTTGAGGTAGGTGTTGTACACAGCGCCGGCCTCATTGGTCATGGCAAGGTTCATCAGGCTGTCCTTCAGGGGAGCCGCATCGTGCAGCGAGAACCGGCAGCAGGTGATGATATCCGGCAGACCGCCGTTCTGCTGCAAAAACTTGTAAAAATCCAGATCGTTGTTGCCGACGATGAACTCAATGTTCACATCCGGCAGCTGGGACTGGACATAGGGGGCATAGGTCTCGTACAGGGTATTCGTCCACAGATACACCTGAATGGTCTGGGCGTCCTCCTGCTGCTGTACCTGTTCTGCGGTTTTTGTGCCGCAGCCGGTCAGCAGGGAGACCGCCATCACCAGTGCCGCAAGCACGGAAACAAGGCGGTGCAGTGTTCTTTTGTTCACTAAATCGTTCTCCTCACAACTTTAGAGCAACTGGCGTTTTCCGGCAAAGCTGCTTTGGCCTACTTGTCGTACATCACTGCCCGCAAGAGTGTGCGCTGTAAAAACCGCCCACGGAAAGGATGCCGCAAATATTTTGCGTGTGTCCTGTTTTGTACTCTCCCTTTACCCCGAAAGGGCAGAGAATGACAGAGACATAAAAATATTTTACTACTGCCATGAAGGATTTTCAATGAATTTTCACGTATTTATACATAAAAACTACGCGTGTCCGATTTCTTTGCATCGGCGCACATGGCGGGCGGAAAACTGTGGGGGCAGCCTGCGTTACTGCACCCCACGGATGGCATCCGTCGTGATCTTGTACTGTTCCGTCACACGGGCAAACCATTCCCCAGAGCCTTCCAGTGTGCCCGCACGCAGCACCTCGGTCAGCTCATAGGCAGGCTGATAGAGATTGGTAAAGCCAAGGTTTTGGCATACACCCTTGAGTGTGTGTGCCGCACGGAATGCTTCCTGTGCATTTCCTTCCTTCAGCGACTGCTCCAGCTTTGGATAGCTGTCGTCGTTCAAAAACATCAGCGCAAATTTACGGACCATACTCTCACGGGGCAGCCGATGAAATACCTCTTCATAGTCTGCGCCCATTTCTTTATAACACTCCTGAATCGTCATAATCCCCTGCACGGCCTTTCCTATTTCTTTCTATGTGCGGCACTGCATTGTCACAAAAGTGCCACGCGTATTTGTTGCAGTTTGTTATATTATCAATATACCATTTATTCAGTAGGATTTCAATTCATTTGCAGCGGTATTTTATAAAAATAAGGGCCGCTGTACATTATTTTGTGCAGCAGACCCCTTTGCAGGATGTCCTGCCGCTGTGAAATCTGTTTTTGACGTCCGTGCGAGTAAGCGGTACGATACAAGCATGGACCGGAACGGCAAACGGATGATACAGAACGATCAAGTACAGGAGGATGCTTTTGTGAACATTGAAAAGATCACGCAGGGGAAGAACCTGACCGATACAGAGCAGACCGTGCTGGAGTACATTCTGGATCATCTGGACACGGTGCAGACCGAGGGTGTGCGCGGGGTGGCGCGGGCAAACTATATCTCCACCTCCACCATCATGCGACTGGCGCGCAAGATGGATTACAGCGGTTTTGTGGATATGTGCTACAAGCTGCGCTCCTTTACCGAGACGCCGCACCAGACGATGAAGGAGGAAGAAAACTTTCTCAACAGCTTTGGCGTGGAGTCGCTGCTGAACTACAATACCTATACGCAGCTTAAAGCCTGTGCGGAAAAGATCCTGGAGCAGAAAGACAAGATCATCTTTGTCTACGGCACCGGCTTTTCCGGTACGGTGTGCACCTACCTGACCCAGAAGCTGGTCAACATGGGCACTTTGTGCGTCAGCGCCACGGGCGGCAACTCTATGGGCATCTTTGAGAATACGCTGGAGCGGATGGGGATGTTTTTCTGCATCTCCAAATCCGGCGAGACCTCGATGGTGCGCGACAAGATCAAGACTGCACAGGAAAACGGCGTGTGCACCGTAGCCATTACCGGCGAGCAGAAGAACAGCATCGGAAAGTTTGCAGACCTGTGGTTCCGGGTGGAGAACCCGTGGAAGCTGGACGACCAGAACACCATGCAATCATCAAGGCAATTGCAGAGGGGGCTTCTCGCCTGAATGAGATCACCACGAAGGTTGGTGAAGAAAACTCTGTGGTGGCGAAATACCTCAAAACGTTGATAGACCTTGGAATCGTCAAAAAAGAAACGCCGATCGCCGAGAAACCGGGCAAAAAAACGATCTATCTTCTGGCGGACAATTTTTTTCGTTTTTGGTACCGTTTTGTGCCGGTCAATGCAAGTGCCATTG
>OWIV01000093.1_pt1 | contig 66379 bp, 59 predicted proteins | sample 1732831 | NCBI WGS metagenome assembly OWIV01 (sample SAMN05065757, study PRJEB22554) | human gut metagenome | biome: ENVO:2100002; feature: ENVO:00000062; material: ENVO:00002003 | host: Homo sapiens | place: USA
AAAATCGTGGATATTTCAAATTATTGTTCGTTGAGGCGTGAATTTTGCCTTTGCACAGTGGGAACCAGATATCACTAGATATCACTGGATGACACCAGATGGAAGATGAGGATAAAAACTCAAAATCTATTGGTAGCAATACCGTGTGGGTTCGACCCCCACCATCGGCACTCGATAAACCAGAATGATCCGAACCGGATCTCCTTTATGGGGTGACCGGTTCGGATCATTTGTTTTTTCCGGGAGAGCTGCGGATAGGCCGGCCCTTCTCTTACAGCATCTTCACCGCCAGCGCTTCGCTGGTGCGGTCCTGTGCATCCATGACGTTCTGGGGGTCATCCATGGTGTAGCGCAGCACAAGCACCTCTGCCACATACAGCAGCGCCACCTTGATGGGGATGTTGCCGGAGTCCAGCGGGCTTTCCTGTGCACCGCACAGCAGCACGACATCTGCCAGCTTTGCACCGGGCGAGTCCTCGTAATGGGTCAGCAGGATGATCTTTGCGCCTGCCGCCCTGGCTGTGCGCAGGGTCTCCAGCATATCCCGGGTAGCACCGGAATAGGAAACGAACAGCACCACATCCTCCGGCGTCATCAGGCTGGCCGTGACCAGCTGCAGATGGCTGTCGCCCGCCGTGCGGAACTTGGTGGAAATGCAGGCGAACCGTGCGCAGATATCGTTGGCGATCAGCATGCTGCCGCCCTGACCCAGACAGTACACCTGCCGCGCCTTGCGCAGCAGCTCCGAGGCTCTGTCCACCGCTTCCGGCGAGAGCGCATTCTGCGTGCCGTTGATGGTGGTCATCAGCAGGGCGCTGGCGTGCTCACACAGGGTGGCCGTGTCGGCGTCCGGTTCCGGCACACGCTGGTTGACCAGCGCACCGGTGGCATTGGCCTGTGCCAGCGCAATGCGCATTTCGTGGTAGCCCTCAAACCCCAGCGCCCGGCAGAAGCGGAACACGGTGGCCTCTGCCACGCAGCATTCCTTTGCCAGTGAGGAAATGGACAGGTACTGCGCTTCCCCCGCATGCTGCAGGAGGTACTCTGCCACGGTGCGGCCCGATTTTGTCAGGTCGCCTTGATGCTGCTGCAGCAGCTCCCAAAAATTCGTTGCCATTTTTTCTTTTTCCTCTTTTCCGGCGCAGCAGTCCACAGACCCGGAACCGCTGCCGACCGTTTCATTCACCTTCTATAAAAAGTATAAAAGAATCACCCCCGCTTCGCAAGAGACGCATTGCCCACATTTTGGCCTGCAGTTCTGTGCAGAGCACACAGTTTTGATGGAAAAACAGGCCATTTTGTGAAAAACCTTTTCAATTTCGCACTTTTGTTTAGAAATTCTTTTTCACCACAGAAGTGATGGGTTTGTACCATTTTGTAATAAATTCAGGAGAGTAAAGGAAGTTTTCTTTGCATTTTATCATATATCCCACATTTTTGTGCATCATGCATATTGCTGTTCTGAAAATTTATGAAACCCGTGAATGGACAAAATGAAAATATTTTTCTATAATGGAGCCATCAAGAGCGGCCGCTGGCACGGCAGGCCGCCATCAACGTGAAGCATCTTGAATGCGAAGGAGAAACTACTATGAAAAACTGCATTTCCCGCCGTTCGTTCCTGAAGGCCGCTGGCATTCTGGGAGCAGCCGGCGCTCTGGCCGCCTGCGGCGGTTCTTCCAGCTCTACCACCACTGCTTCTTCTGCACCCGCAAGCTCCGCTGCAGGCGCAGCCGCTTCCTCCACCAGCATCAAGCTGTGGACATACCCCATCGGCGGCTGGGGCAATGACGAGACCGTTCAGAACCTCGTTTCCAGCTTCAACGCCAAGTATCCTGACATCAAGGTCACTGTGGAGTATCTGGACTACACCAACGGCGACGATCAGGTGAACACCGCCATCGAGGGCGGCAGCGCACCCGACCTGATCATGGAAGGTCCCGAGCGTCTGGTTGCAAACTGGGGCGCAAAGGGCGTCATGGCTCCGCTGAACGACCTGTGGACCGACGATGCCAAGAAGGACATCTACGAGTCCGTTGAGTCTGCCTGCAAGGATACCGCCGGCAACTACTACGAGTACCCCCTGTGCATGACCGCACACTGCATGGCCGTGAACATGACCAAGGTCAAGGAAGTGGGCGCTGACCAGTACATCGATACCGACAAGCACACCTGGAGCACCGACGGCTTCCTGAAGACCGTTGACGCCCTGTACAACGGCGGTTACGAGAACGTTGCAGCCATCTACTGCGCAGGTCAGGGCGGCGACCAGGGCACCCGCGCCATCATCAACAACATGTACGGCGGCACCTTTACCGATGCAGCCCACACCAAGTACACTGCCGACTCTGCCGAGAACATCAAGGCCATCCAGACCCTGCACGACACCAAGGGCATCAACTTTGACGCTTCCATCGCAGGCGGCGACGAGATCACCCTGTTCCGCAACGGCACCCTGCAGATGGCTTTCTGCTGGAACATTGCACAGCAGGCCAACAGCGACAACAACGACGCCGGTCTGACCAACGATGGCGACGAGATCTTCCCCATGGCCTTCCCCACCGAAAGCGGCGACCCGAAGCTGTGCGGCGGCATCTGGGGCTTCGGCATCTTTGATAACGGCGACGAGACCAAGATCGAAGCAGCCAAGACCTTCATCGACTTCATCGCGGCCGACCCCGATCAGGTCAAGGACAGCGTGCTGGCTTCCACCTACTTCCCGGTCCGTACCAGCGTGGGCGATATCTACGCCGACAACGAGATCATGAGCGAGTACAGCAAGTTCATGGCTTATCTGGGCGACTACTACCAGATCACTCCGGGCTGGGCAACTGCTCGTACCGAGTGGTGGAACATGCTGCAGCGCGTCGGTTCCGGTGAGGACGTTGAATCTGCCGTCAAGACCTTTGTTGATAACGCAAACGCAGCTGCTCAGGCATAAGCCCATCCACTCTGCCGGGGGCAGATAATTACTGATTCTTCGCCCCTTCCTCGAAGATCCCGACGAGGGAGGGGCTTTATTTGTAAAAAATGCAAAATAACATCTCGACCGGAAAGGAACGGTGATTCTTTTGGCTGCAAAAACGGCGATCAAAGAGCCCAAGCGCAGCAGTGCGCTGGTACGGCGCGAGACCTTTGCCTCCTACTGTTTCCTGCTGCCCAGCCTGATCTTCTTCCTGGGCTTCGTCATCTATCCCATGGTGCTGTGCGTGGTGACCAGCTTCTTCGATTCCACCATGAACCGTGCCGACATCTTTGTGGGGCTTGCAAACTATAAGGAACTGTTCACAGACCCCATCTTTCTGGGTGCCTTAAAGAACACCTTCATCATCGTGGTGGTGTCGGTGCCCGTCACCTGCGCCTTCTCGCTGTGGGTCTCCTCTGCCATCGTAGACCTCCCCGAGTGGGCCACCAGCCTCTTCCGCTGCGTGTTCTACCTGCCCGTCGTCACCGGCTCCGTGGCTGTTACCGTGGTGTGGAAGTGGATGTACAACAACTACTACGGCATCTTCAACTATCTGGGCAAGACTCTGGGCCTCATTGACAAGAACATCAACTGGCTGGGCGATGAGCGCTTTGCTCTGGGCTGCATCATCCTGATCCTGCTCACCACCTCTGTGGGCCAGCCCATCGTGCTGTACGTTTCCGCTCTGGGCAATGTGGACCAGTCCATCGTGGAAGCTGCAGAAGTGGATGGTGCTACCGATTTCCAGTGCTTCTGGAAGATCAAGTGGCCCGCCATCATGCCCACAACCCTGTACATTCTGGTCATTACCACCATCAACTCCTTCCAGTGCTTTGCGCTGATCCAGCTGCTGACTTCCGGCGGCCCCAACCACAGCACCGATACCATCATGTACTACATCTACTACACCGCCTTCAAGCTGTACCGCTACGGCTACGGCAACGCAATGGGTGTGGTGCTGGCAGTCATCATCGCCATTCTGTCGGCTGTTCAGTTCAAGCTGGGCAACCAGGATAATTAAAGGAGGTGCCGGACAATGAGTGCAAATGCCGCTGCAAAAAAGCAAAAACCGTTGAAGCGTCACCCCAGTAAGCTCAAGAAGATGAGCGCCTACATGATCCTGACGCTGATCCTCATCAGCATCGTTGCGGTGCTGTTCGCCTTCCCGCTGTACTGGATCATCACCGGCTCCTTCAAGACCGGTGCCGCCATCAACGCCACCACCCCCGAATGGTGGCCCAGCCAGTGGGTGCTGACCAACTACCAGAAGCTGTTCTCCGGCAAGAGCGCCCCGCTGTGGCAGCTGGCTGTGCCCTTTGGCTCCAAGTTCAGCGCTAACGGCGAGCCCATCTACTTCTCGGTAGGCCCCACCGCTCCCGCTGCCATCCGCTGGATGATCAACACCGTGTTCATGGCCGTCATGTCCATGATCCTCACCTGCATCACCGCCGCCATGGCCGGCTATGCACTGGCAAAAAAGCGCTTTGTAGGCCGCAAGCTGCTGTTCACCCTCATCGTGTGTGCAATGGCTCTGCCCAAGCAGGTCATCCTGATCCCCCTGCTGCGCGAAATGAGCTCTTTGAATCTGTACAACACCATCTGGGCCGTCATCTTCCCCATCGTGGGCTGGCCCTTTGGCGTGTTCCTGATGAAGCAGTTCAGTGAGGGCATCCCCACTGAGATGCTGGAAGCGGCCCGCATCGACGGTGCAAGCGAGGCCAAGACCTTTATCGACATCGTGCTGCCCATGGTCAAGCCGGGCATCGGCGCACTGGCCATCTTCACCTTCATCAACAGCTGGAACGACTACTTCATGCAGTTGATCATGCTGTCCAGCACCAGCAACCTGACCATTTCTCTGGGCATTGCAAAGCTGCAGGCTGAGAACAGCACCGACTTTGGCCTGATCATGGCAGGTGCCGCACTGGCTGCTGTGCCTATCATCATCATCTTCCTCATTTTCCAGAAGTACTTTACCAAGGGCATCGCAATGGGTGCTGTCAAAGGCTAAAACCCGACCGCCGCCTGCGGGCAAAGACTTCCCCCGGCCGGGGGAAGATGTCGCGCAGCGACAAAAAGGGGCATGCAGGGAGGGATTTTTGGCGCAGCGGTCTGCAAGACGCAAGGCCCGCCCAAGGGCCGAAGCGGATGCAGGGCACCGCAAGAGGGCATTGAACCCGTTACCCGAAACAGAAAGCGTACGAGCTTGATGCAAAATCATTTCATCTGTATTTATTACTATTTTTAAAGAAGGGTTTGGAACATGAAAGATATCAAAAAATATCAGGGTGTCATCCCCGCCTTTTACGCCTGCTATGACGCAGAGGGCAATATTTCTACCGAGGGCGTCAAGGCCCTCACCCGCCATCTGATTGCCAAGGGCGTCAAGGGCGTGTATGTGGGCGGCTCCTCCGGCGAGTGCATCTACCAGCATGTGGATGAGCGCAAGGCCGTTCTGGAAGCCGTGATGAGCGAAGCCAAAGGCAAGCTGACCGTCATCGCCCATGTCGGCTGCAACAATACCGCCGACAGCGTGGAGCTGGCCCGCCATGCCGAGAGCGTGGGTGTGGACGCCATTGCATCCATTCCCCCCATCTACTTCCACCTGCCGGAGTACGCCATTGCAAAGTATTGGAACGATATGTCCGCTGCTGCTCCCAACACCGAGTTCGTCATCTACAACATCCCGCAGCTGGCAGGCACCGGCCTGACCATGAGCCTGCTGAAGGAAATGCTGAAGAACCCCAACGTGATCGCAGTGAAGAACAGCTCCATGCCCACCCAGGACATCCAGATGTTCAAGGATGCCGGTATCGCCGCCCGCGGCGAGGGAAACTTTGTGGTGTTCAACGGTCCCGATGAGCAGTTTGTTTCCGGCCGCGTCATCGGCGCAGACGGCGGCATCGGCGGCACCTACGCCGTCATGCCCGAGCTGTATCTGGCCATGAATGATCACATCAACAAGGGCGAGATCAAGCAGGCTCAGGAGATCCAGTACGAGGCCGACCGCATCATCTACAAAATGTGCGAAGCCCACGGCAACCTGTACGCCGTGCAGAAGGAGATTCTGCGCCGGATGTACGGTCTGGAGCTGGGCGGCGTGCGTGAGCCCATGCCCGGCCTGATCCCGGAAGATGAAGCCATCGTGGCCGAAGCACAGGCCATGATCGAAGCTGCCATCGCAAAACTGTAAAATTGAAGCAGCGCCCCTCTCCGTCTCTTTTCAGAGGGGAGAGCGGGCGCTTGTTTTTGGAGGGACGTTTTATGATCTGTGATACCCTGCAGCACCTGACGCGCTACAAGGGCCTTTGCAAAAATCTCGACACGGCCATTGATTACCTGCTGACCCACGATCCTGCCAGCCTGCCTCTGGGCCGCACCGAGGTGGATGGCGAGGAAGTTTTTATCAACACGATGGATGCCACGCTCCATTCGGACGATGGCTACCACCCGGAATATCACAAAAAGTATGCTGACCTGCAGCTCGACATCACCGGCAGCGAGGGCTGGGGCTTTACCACGAACCCCGGCAGGGAGATCGGCGATTTTACCGGCGACTGCGGTTTTCAGGACAGCGCCAGTGTCGTGACCGGTGCACTGGGTGAGGGACGCTTTGTGCTGTTCTTCCCCACAGAGCTGCACAAACCCGGCCTTGTACAGCACGGCTGTGTGGGCGTGCGCAAGGCTGTTGTAAAGATTCGGATGGAGGATTGAACGATGGATAAGGAAAAGCTGTTTGCTCAGATCAAGGGCGGTCTGATCGTCTCCTGTCAGGCACTGGAGACCGAGCCCCTGTACACGAAAGAGGGCGGCGTGATGCCGCTGATGGCAAAAGCCGCCGCCATGAGCGGCGCTGTGGGCATCCGCGCCAACACCGTGCGGGACATCACCCAGATCAAGCAGGTGGTGGATCTGCCTGTCATCGGCATCATCAAAAAGGACTACCCCGGCACGCCCATGTACATCACCGTCACCATGAAGGAAGTGGACGAGCTGGTGGCCTGCGGGGTGGACATTCTTGCCGTGCAGGGCACCGGTGCCCTGCGCCCGGACGGCTCCACCTCTGCCCAGTTCATCCGCGCCATCAAGGCAAAGTATCCCGACCAGCTGGTCATGGCCGACTGCGACAACTTTGAGAACGCCATGGCCTGCGCCGAAGCCGGTGCCGACTTTGTGGGCACCACCATGCGCGGCTACACCCCGGAGACCAAGGGCATTGACGATATCGACTTTGATTTTGTGCATAAGCTGGCCGCAGAGTGCCCGGCAAAGGTCATTGCCGAGGGCCACATCCACTACCCGGAGCAGGCGGTCAAGGCGCTGGAAGCCGGTGCATTCGCACTGGTGGTGGGCGGTGCCATCACCCGCCCGGCAGAGATCACGGCCCGCTTTACCGGTGCCATCAACGCCGCAAAAAAGTAAAATGGAGTGTGCCGGATGAAACAGTATTTTGGCATTGATATCGGCGGCACCGCCGTCAAGCTGGGCATCGTGGACGAGACCGGCAGGGTGCTGCTCAAGGGCGAAGAGAGCGTCAGCTTTGACGGCTACCAGACGCCTGTTCTCACCACCGTGCGCAAGGCCGCAAAGGAGTTTTTGACCGCAAATTCCATCCCGGTGGAAAGCCTTGCGGGCATCGGCGTTTCGGCCACAGGTCAGATCGACAGCCGCAAGGGCATCGTGGCCGGTACCTGCGGCAACTTTCCTAATTACATCGGCAGCCCTATCAAGGCTGCACTGGAAGAGGACTTCGGCCTGCCCGTCACAGTGGCCAACGACGCCAACTGCATGACGCTGGGTGAAGTGTGGGTCGGCGCCGCACAGGGCTGTACGGACGTCATCGGCGTGACACTGGGCACCGGCGTGGGCGGCGGCATCCTGACCGGGGGCCGTCTGCTGGAGGGCGCGCGGGGCCTTGGCGGTGAGCTGGGCCACTACCGCACCCACGCGCTGGACGGTGTGGACTGCACCTGCGGCGCAAAGGGCTGCTGGGAACGCTACGCCGCCACCACCGCGCTGGTGCGCGCCGCACAGGAAAAAGACCCGGCATGGAAGGATGGCCGCGCCATCTTTGCTGCTGCAGAAGCAGGCAACGAGACCGTGCTGGCTCTGCTGGATGCATGGACGGACGAGATCGCACAGGGCCTTGCCGGCATGGTGCATATCTTCAACCCACAGCTCATTCTGATCGGCGGCGGCGTGAGCGCGCAGCAGAAACTGCTGATCGAACCCATTGCCGCAAAGGTGAAAGCATCGGTCATGCCCGCCTTTGCAGAGGGGCTGGAAGTGCGTGCTGCTCAGCTGCACAACGACGCCGGTATGGTGGGCGCAGTGTACTACTTCCGACAGACCATGGAAAAGGAGTAATTGTATATGAAAACACATATCCTCTGTCTGGGTGATTCCAACACCCACGGCTACTGTGCCGACCCCAACGACTGCGCCGACCACGGCATCCGCTTCAATGAAGAGGAGCGCTGGACCTGCCGCCTGCAGAAGGCACTGGGCGAGGAATATCTTGTGACGGAAGAGGGCCTTTCCGGCCGCACCACCGTGTTCGTGGACCCCATCCACGAATCCATGGATGCCCTCAGCGTCATCTATGCCCTGCTCAAGAGCCATGAGGTCATCGACCTGCTTATCATCATGCTGGGCACGAATGATGTCAAGGAGCGCTTTGGTGCCAACGCCGCCTGCATCGCTGCGGGCATGGAGCGGCTGATCCTCAAAGCCAAGAGCGTGGACTGCTGGGGCACCAAGCAGCCCAACATTCTGGTGGTGGCACCTCCTCCCATCGGTGCAGGCTTCCACGACGCCGTGATGGGTGATGGCTGTGTGGAAAAATCTGCCGGTGTAGCCGGGCAGCTCCGCATCATCTGCGAGCGGCAGGGCGTGCACTTCCTGGACGCAAAGGACTGCGAGTTCAATCAGGTGGACTTCATGCACCTGACCCGCAAGGGCCATGCACAGCTGGCGGAGCTGCTGGCAAAAGAAGTTCCGGGCCTGATCTGAGCAGAGCACGATTTTAAAAGCTCCGCTCTGAGCATCTTTAGCAGAAATTATTAGAGCAATACCGGACAGACTGCGGTCTGTCCGGTATTGCATTTTTTACGGAAAGGGTCGTAACCGCAAACAGCATCGGCTCAATTCATCTTGTAAATCCCGTTAAAATCGGCTATACTTTCCGCAGAAAGATCCATTGAAAGGAACTGTACCATGCCTGAACTTTTAAAAGCGCCTGTCACCCCTGCCCAGCAGGCAAGAGATGCCCTTCTCGGTGCCCTCGTGGGGCTTGCCCGGGCCACCACCAGCGAGCCCAAAACGGACGACACCGACGAGGTGCTGAACGCCGGTCTCCGTCTTGCCGCACAGCCGGACGCCCCGGAGGAAAAGCTGCACCGGATGCTGGAGACCGTACGCACCGAAAAGCACCGCGTTGCCCCGGGCTGTGCCTCCTGCGCCATGCCCTGCGGCAACACGAACGATTACGACCTTGCCCGCCTGTGGGCCGCACCGGAAACGATCCGCACCCTCAAACTGCAAATGCTTTCCACCGCATTCGCGCTGGCCCAAAAGCGCCCGCAGGGGCAGGCGCAGACCGCCGTTTATCAGCTGCTGTTCACCCTTGCAGAGGACTGGGATGCGGAGCTTCTTCTGCCCGTAGTGCAGCACGCGCAAAAGCTTTGCCGGGAGTAAATCGACACCCGGAAACCGCGTTTTTAACCCGAAAGGTTTGTACTTTTCGGCTTCCTCGAAAGTGCTGTGAAAAGTCTGCCTTTTTCTGTGCTTTGGCGGCATTTGCACGGCACTGCGTCCGCAAAAAGCATTCCGGACAGTTTGTTTCCCGATTTCCTGCCTTTTTCCGAAAGTTTTTTGCAAAAAAGACTTTACAAACCATTTCCAAAAACATATTATATAAGTAATATATTTCATGGGGCCAATGCTGCGCAACCCATTGTGCAGCATCCAAATACAATCAAGGAGGGGTTCATCTATGCCCGAAAAGAAAAAGACCGCAGCGGCTGCTCCTGCTGTGGAAGCTCCTGCCGCTGAGGCCAAGGAGACGAAGGAGACCAAGACCCGCAAATCCGCCAAGGCCTCTGCACGCCGCGGCCGTCCCCCGCTTGCACCGGAGCTGTACGTGGAGTTCAGCGGCAAGCAGTACAATGTAACCGATATCATCGACCGCGCCAAGGCCGATTACCGTGCCACCCACAAGGTGGGCGTGCAGTCCTGCAAGGTCTATATCAAGCCTGAGGAAGGTGCCGCCTACTACGTCATCAATAAAGTTTCCGGCAAGCTGGAGCTGTAATTTTCACCTTGCTTTTTCCGGCCTGCGGCGATGCACTCCGCACCTGTTCCGCTGCGGGCCTTCCGTTCCCACAAATGGCTCCATTTCAATTGCAAAAGCAGCCCTGCACCATCACGATGCAGGGCTGCTTTTTTGATGTATTATACCCCAAACCACTTTTTCCAGAACGGGTGGTTCCGGATCTCAGGGTCCGGGTCCGGGATCTCAAACACATAGCGCTCTGTGGCATTGATGACCGTCGTCCCGCCGCGGGTGCACACGCGCGGCAGCTTGGCATCATAGTTCAGGTGCACATGCCCGTGTACGAACCACTGCGGCTCGTATTCGTCCATCAGATCGTTGAAGCATTCAAACCCCTTGTGGGCGCGGTCTGTATCATCATTCAGACCCGCTGCCGGCGAATGGGTCAGCAGCAGATCGATGCCGCCCACCTGATGAGCCCTGCGCGAGAGCTTGTGCGCACGGCGGCGCATTTCCCTTTCCGTATACTGAAAGCTGTCCTCCCGGTTGTTGTAGCGGATACTGCCGCCCAGCCCCATGATGCGCAGGCCCTTCCACACATAAACGCTGTCGTCCACACAGATGCAGCCGCCGGGCTCATTTTCGCGGTAGCTGCCGTCGTGGTTGCCGTGGACATACAAAATAGGGGCTGCTGTAAAGTTTGTAAGGTATTCCAGATACTTCTGCGGCAGGTCTCCGCAGGAAAGGATCAGGTCTATCCCCTCCAGATGTTCCCGGGTACCGTAATCCCACAGCGCTTTAGAGGGCACATCCGAAATTGCAAGAATTTTCACTTCAGGTTTGCTCCATTCTCTCTCGGCCGCGGGCCGCTTATTTTACAAATCCTTTCAGGGTATTGATGCCGTTGATGGACATTAGCGTATGGGTTTTGACATCCAGCTCATCGTAGTGGGGCAGTCCTCCTTCCACGCATTCGTCCAGCCAGTCCATCTCCATCAGCTCCTTGGGGCTGTAGAGGGTGGCTTCCGGCGAGTGCAGCACATGCCCCTGCGCGAACAGATCTTCCGGGAAGATGCGCAGGTCATCCTCGTGCAGCATCTTTTCCATCAGATCCAGCAGCTGCAGGGTGCCCGCGGGCAGGTCTTTGCTGTAATCGATCTCCTCTGCACCGCTGCGCATGCCCCACCAGTAATTCACCGCCCGGGCACCGGCAGCATCGCTGTCCCATGCACCATCAAAAATGGAACGCACGATCTCGATATAAAACGTATCCCACCGCCACACGGGCAGGCCCAGCGGCTGCAAACTGCCGTCCGGCATGCGGCGCACAAGGCCGTAATCCCGATGGGTGCCTTCCGGCTCGCGGTTATCGCGGGCATAGAAGATCTCCACATCCTGCCGGTCGGAGAAATCCAGCGGGTGCGCCGTGTCCTGCAGGCAGGCCCAGCGCAGCACCACTTTTGCTTCCGGGCGCACGGTCTTCAGGCCCTGCGCAAAGGCATTTACCGCCGCCGGGATGCCATACACCGGGTTTGCCGCCACATAGCCCACGCGGTCGGTCCTTGCCATCACGCCGGCCAGCATTCCCAGCAGATAGGTCACTTCATACGTGCGGGGATAGTAGGTGCGCACCAGCGGATGCGGCGCGTTGAGCGAACAGTTCAGGATGCGGGTCTTGGGGTGCTGGGCCGCCACCTTCAGGCAGGCGGTATGCATCCGGGCACTTGAGGTGAACACCACATCGGCATTGTCGTGGACCACATCCTCCAGCACCTGCTCCGCGTCCACCTCGGGTTCGATGTTCTCTTTGCGGGTGATGAATACCCGGTCCGGGAACGCCTGCTGCAGCGCTTCGATGCCCTTGTCGTGGGCGCGCACCCATGCGCTGTTTTCGGCGTTGTGCTCGTGCAGGAACACCACCTTCAGCTCGCTGGGCTTTGTAAAGATGTTCAGCTTTGCCAGCAGCGGTTCGCCGGGGCCCTGCTTCGGCTCCAGCGAAAGGGCCACGGCCTGCGGCTCGGTGAGCACCTTCACTTCATCCCACAGCTTTTCCAGATTCTGCTTCATCTGGCTGGGCGTGCTCTCGCAGGCGTCCGCGTAACGGTAGACCGACAGATACACCAGCATGGCATCGCCGGCAGTCAGATTCAGTCCGCCGCCGCCCAGAGCCAGAAACTGCTGGCGGAACATGGTATAGAAGGAGGAAAAGCTCAGCCGATCATCATCCGTCCAGCTTTCTCCGCTGGCCTTGCACACCAGCGTCTGCAATTTTGCGTAACCCCCCAGACGGGAGAAATGCACATCGTTGACCTTGGAGAGCTTATAAAAATCCAGAAATTCGTAGTAGATACGGTTTTCCAGACTGTCGTTCCGTTCCGGGACGAGCCGCGTGACCGTGCCTGCGATCTTGACCGCATCAAAATACTTGAGCACCGATACCCGCTTGTTGCCTTCCTGCACATAGAATTTGTTCAGGAACTCGTAGGCGATGATGGGAGTGTGGATGCCCTCGTCCAAATGCGCATCGCAGAGGTTCGACCACTTGCCTGCAAACTCGGTGTCCGGCTCCAGCAGGGGCATAAAGTTCGGTGCAAAGGCGGTGTGACGGCCGCTGGTCTTTGTGCCGACGATGCTTTCCGCCGGGATCTCCACAAGGCCCAGCGGCTCCTGCGCCACAATGTTCACATTGACCAGAATATCGTCCAGCACCGCCAGATACGGCGACTGGCCGCGCGCCACGCAGGCGCGGTAAGCACGCTGGCCGCTCTTCAGTGCGTTCTTGTAATCTTCCAGCATAGTTGCTCCTTTTTTCATTTGCAATGCGCTGCAGCCAGCTGCCGCAGCGTCCTGCTTCAGTATACCATGAAATTTGATTTTATGGGAGGATTTTCCGCACAAAAGAGTTGATTTATCCTGCACTTTCAGGTACGATAATAGAAAGTAATTGATGATAGGAGCAGCTCACCCATGCAGACCGAACAGATCCCCGTTCTCAAGGCCGACGAATACCCCGGCGGCATCTGGTATTACGAACCCCATACATACCAGCCCTACCGCTATGTGCTGGGCCGTGTGGGCCGGCACCCGCTGGTGTGCATCGGCATCAACCCCAGCACCGCACAGCCCGGCGCACTGGACCCCACCCTGAAAAGTGTGGAGCGTCTTGCCGCCGCCAACGGCTTTGACAGCTGGATCATGTTCAATGTATATCCCCAGCGCGCCACCGACCCAAATGATATGGACCGCGTGCCGGACCGTGCCCTGTGCGACGAAAATCTGCGCTGGCTCCGGGCAGTTCTGGCCCAGACCGAACCCACCATGTGGGCGGCATGGGGCACCCTGATCGAAAAGCGGGACTACCTGCCCGGCCTGATGCGGGAAATGGTCGCCCTGACCCGGGAAAGGGAGATCCCATGGGTCACCTTTGGCCGGCGCAGCAAAAAGGGACATCCCCATCATCCGCTGTATCTGCGCAAGGATTCCACCCCGGAACCCTTTGATGTGGAAAACTATCTGGACACCTGCTTTTGACCTGTTGCCTGTTGTAAAAATTCCGACCTGATGCGGAGGGATCTGTTTTGACTGCAGAACATTATCACGCCCTGCACAGCTGGATGGATGCCCACCCCGCTGTCAGCCGCTGTGTGGTGACGCTGGACCGCTGGCTGCCGCTCATCCCCTTTGTATGCTACCCCGTGCTGCTCTGCCTGCTGAATGTCCGGCTGTTCCATCTGCTGGGCAGTCAGGCTGCGCTGGACTTTATGGTGACCATTGCGCGTGCGGTGTTCGTACCGGGGTTCACCTTCTGGGGCGGCACCATCCTGCGCGATAAGCTCAATCTGCCCCGCCCCTATGAGCAGCCCGGCTTTGAGCCCTTGCGCCGCAAGGAAACAAAGGGACACTCCTTTCCCTCCCGTCATGCGTTGAGCGCCGCCGTGCTGGCCATGGTGTGGATGTACTTCTACCCGAAAGCCGGCTGGGCGATGGTGGGCATCACCGTGCTCATCTGCATCGGCCGGGTGCTGACCGGCGTGCATCACATCCGGGATGTCGTCGGCGGAGCCGTGCTGGGTTTTGCACTGGGCTATGCGGGCATGTGGCTGCTGTAAAGGCCGGGTCTGGCAGGTTTTGAAAAAAGAAAAAAGAATTTTGCATTTTATGCTTGACAGAATGGGGGCCATATGGTATTATACTTCTCGCAGCGTGTGCCGACACACAGCTGCCGCCATAAAGGAACCCAATGGGATAACAACGTGCGCCCGTAGCTCAGGTGGATAGAGCAACTGCCTTCTAAGCAGTGGGCCGGGGGTTCGAGTCCCTTCGGGCGCATTGATGTGGTGCCCATAGCGTAGTCGGTTAACGCGCCAGATTGTGGATCTGGAGACCGTGGGTTCGAGTCCCACTGGGCACCCCACCAAAAAATCCGCTGATGCTTTGCATCGGCGGATTTTTTTATTTGGTGGGATGCCCAGTGGGACGAGAACAGCAACGACGACGACCGCGGCCTGCGGCCGAAACAGGGAGGAGTTGTTGGGGCCGCGTTCTGATTTTTCAAAGCCCTGCCAAGGGGCTGCGGAAAAATCAGCTAACGCAACCCGTTGCTGTTGCTTAGCCCGCGGGTTCCAACGCGTAGGAATGTCTACCGCGGGAGCTGTAAATCGAAAGATTTCATGGCTTTTTTGTTTTGTAAGCCATGGGTGCACGGTTTCTGCACGGTCGGTGTTATCCATGTCCGATGATGTAGGGCGCTGTATTGCATTGCAATCAGTGCCCTTTTTTGCATCAGGTGAGCAGGGCCAGGCGGAGCTTTGCCTTCGTTTCCGGGTCAGCATCCTTTGCGCTGTTCGTCCTCGGCCAGTGCGCTGATCCGCTTGACCATGGGGTGCTGCAGAAACTTCTGCTTATTTACAGTATACCTCGTGCGTGCTATACTAAAATCAGTACCCTTTTCACGCATCGTTTTTGCGAAACAGTTGTTTTTTAAGAGAGAGTGACCTTATGAACAAAAAGATTACGATCCGTGATGTGGCACAGGCAGCGGGCGTTTCCATCAGCACGGTCCATCAGGCACTGAACGACAAGCCTGGCGTCAGTGAGGTCACCAGGGAGCATATCCGGAGGATCGCGGATGATCTGGGTTACCGGCCCAATAAAATGGCTTCCGGCCTGAAACGCCGCACCCAGCGTGTGGCTGTGCTTCTGCCGGATGAGGTGGGCCGAAACCGCTTTTATTATCCGCCTTTGTGGCAGGGTGTGCGGGACTACTTGAAAAACTCTGAAGATCTGAACGTGGAGTGTACCGAGTTCAGTTTCCCCAATGAGATCGGCCCTTTCCACTCCCGTGGAGTGGAAGAGGTGCGCGCTCTGCTGGCCGAGGACAAACTGGACGGCCTGCTGACAGTGGGTCACATGGAAGCTATGACAATGCAGGAGTGGCAGCATGCCCGGGATGCCGGTGTGGCGGTGGTGCAGGTGGGGTTTAGAAACCCGAAGATCGCACCGCTGTGCAGCGTGCAGCCCGACTATGAGGTCATTGGACGGACGATGGCGGAGCTGATCTTCAGCCATATCCCCTCTTTCGGCAGTGTGGTGCTCTGTGCCGGAAATCCCAAATGGGAGCAGCATGCCCGCATCGTGCAGGGGTTTGAGGATTATATGCAGGAGAACGGTGCGCAGAACCGCATTTATCTGGACAATTCCTGCTGCATCGGCTCAGAGGCACAGAGGAACATCCTGAATCTGCTGGAAAAGCCGGATGTTGCGGCCTGCTGCAGTGTGCTGTCGCAGGGAAGCGTGATGCTCGTGCAGGGGCTGCAGCAGTGCGGCAAAGCGGGTAAAGTGTTCGCGGTGGGCAGCGACGTATTCGAAGAAAATCTGGACGCTCTGCGGAGCAGAATCCTGGACAATATCGTGCAGAAAAACCCTTACGCTCAAGGGTATCTTGGCATCAAAGCACTGGTGGAATATCTTGTGCAGGGCAAGGCTCCGGAACAGCGCACCATTTACGTGGGCTCTGAAGTGGTGTTCCGCAGCAACGCTGTGATGTATGACCGGGACAATTTCCGGGGGCTGCTGCTCTGAAAACAAAAAACATGAAAAAGGCGGACTGGTTTCCAATCAGTCCGCCTTTTTCATGTAAATGGAGAAGTAAAAAGAGCAAGCAGTAAACGTCAAAAAGTCAGTGGGATCAGCCCTTGTACTCGAGCTTGCGGTAGCTGCGGCAGCTCTTCTCGATCAGATCCCAATCCAGTTCGGCACCCACGCCCGGACCCTGCGGCACATGGATGATGCCATGTTCGTCAATGGGCAGTTTGCCCTTCATGGGCAGGGTGTAGTTTTCTTCCGGTACGAAGTACTCGAAGTACTCACAGTTCTTGATGGCGCAGCTGACATGCAGGTTGACAAGATCCATGTAGTTCATGGTGGTGGTGTGGATCTCGCAGTTCAGGCCGAATGCTTCTGCCAGATGTGCGATCTTCAGCGTGCCGGTGATGCCGTCCTTCCAACTGACATCCGCGCGGACGATATCGGCAGCGTGCTGAGCAATGACCTGCGCCACACCCCAGTGGCAGCCGCGGGTGGTCTCGGTGGCAGCGATAGGGATATCCAGTGTGCGGCACAGCTCGGTGTATTTATACAGCTCAAAGTCGCGGAAGGGCTCTTCGAACCACTTATAATTCAGCCTTTCCAGCTGACGTCCCACGGTGACGGCTTCGTTGATGGTATAGTCGCCCACGGGGTCGGTCATCAGCAGGTAGTCGGGGCCGACAGCGTCGCGGATGGCCTGATGCACTTCCATATCAAAGCTGACCGGCCCGCCCGGATGGGCTTTGTAGCCGGGAATGCCTTTGCTCTGGTAGTAGAGAGCCTCGTCCACATACTCCTTAACAGTGCCGTGGAAGTTGCCGCTGGCATAGACCGGCAGGCTGTCGCGGCAAGCGCCGATGTACTTATAAAGAGGAAGCCCGGCTTCCTTGGCACAGATATCCCACAAGGCTACATCCACGGGGCCGGGCAGGAACACGGGAAAGAATGCCTCATGACGGTCGATGGTCCACAGTTCCTGGAAGATGGCCTCACGGTCATGGGGGTCACGTCCCAGAACAACAGGGCCGATGCTCTCCTGTAAGTAAGCTTCGCTCACAGCGCCGCTGCGGGCTGCCATGCAGGTGGCAACGCCCTCAATGCCGGTGTCGGTGGTCAGTTTGATGGCGATGACATCCCAGCCCATTTTGGCACCGCCCTGACGCTTTTCGTCAAACAGGCAGCGGCCGCGCTCGACCCACCAGGTCTCGAACTTGGTAATGATCATAAAAATGCTCCTCTCGTTGATCGTGTTAAAGGAATTGGCTGCTTGATAACCGGAATTTTGCTTTGCGGAAAAGAATCTTTAACGGAAACACGTCAATAAAATATAACCGAAACGTTTTGCTTGATTATAATGCAAAAGCACATAAAAGTAAAGAGATTACAGAATTTTGGTTGGAAAATCGTCACACTGCAAAAACGATTTGGTCAAAAACTATGCTATATGACAAAAATATATCCGAAACAGACGAAAAAATTGAAAAACATTGACCTTGCGCACAAGACGTGCTAAAATGTTGCCAAAGAAAGCTACAAAAACGTTTTTGTGGCAAGGGGCAGGCGGGACACGAAGACGCTGCCCCGAACACATATCCGACACACGATGCCAAGAAAAAAGGAGATTTCTTATGAAAAAAGCAATTTCTCGTCGTGACTTCCTGAAGGTTGTTGGCGTTTCTGCCGCAGCGCTGGGCATGACCGCATGCGGCGGTTCTTCCGCTTCCACCTCTACTTCCACCGCAGCTTCCACTGCAGCTTCCTCCACTGCCTCTTCTGCAGCAGCAGGTGCAGGCGAGGGCGGCTCCGGCAATGACTACAAGCTGACATGGAACGAGGTCAACGGCGAGGACTACGGCGCAACCGTTGGCGCACACACCTTTGCTGAGAAGATCGAAGAGCTGTCCGGCGGTCACATCACCATTGACCTGTACATCAACGGCACGCTGGGTTCCGAGGCTGAGTCCATGCAGGGCATCCAGATGGGTACTCTGGATATCTTCCGCGGCAACGCTTCTTCTCTGCCCAACTACGGCGCTGAACTGATCGGCACCACCGGCCTGCCGTATGTCTTTAAGGATATGGCACAGTTTGAGGATGTGGCTGAGAGCAGTCTGGGCGACGAGCTGCTGCAGAGCGTGGAAGATGCCAACTGCGGTTATGTTGCTCTGGGCTGGCTGGTCGAAGGTCCTCGCAGCATGTTCATCACCCCGAAGGTCTACGAGCGTCTGGGCAAGCCCACCGACTTCACGCTGGACAAGATGAAGGGCCTGAAGGTCCGCGTGCCCGAGACGGACCTGATGATCAGCACCATGGATGCTCTGGGCGCTTCCGCCACCGCAATCGCTTACTCTGAGCTGTACACCTCTCTGCAGTCCGGCGTCGTCGATGCTGCTGAGAACGGCGTTACCTCTTACATGAGCAACAGCTTCAACGAAGTTGCCCCCTACTTCATCACCGATGCACACACCTTTGGCTGCGGCGTCATCCTGATGAACGCTGACAAGTGGAACGGCTTCAACGATGCCGAGAAGGGCTGGATCAAGGAAGCCGCTCTGGCCGCACGTTCCGCCTGCTACGAGTACAACCAGAAGCAGGAGCAGGCCTGCTTCGATTCCTTCGCCGACAAGGGCATCACCAAGCTGGAGGTTTCCGATATCGAAAAGTGGCAGGAGGCCTGCGCACCTCTGTATGAAAAGCAGAGCACCGACGCTCAGGACATCATCGCTAAGATCCAGGGCGGCAACTACTGATCCCTGCCGAGACGTTTTGACGAACCAATAAAGGACGAACGTTCCCCACGGCTGGCAGCGGTCGTGGGGAATTTTAGAAAAACGAACAATCAAGGAGCCGATTATGGACAAATTCAGAGCCGTATGGGAAAAGATCGACGCCGTGCTGTTCCAGCTTCTGCGCCATGTCTGCGCAGTGATCCTGGGAGCTCTGGTAGCGGTGGTCTTTTACATCTTCTTCGGACGTTATGTGATGCATAACTCTCCCATGTGGGGCGAGCCGTTCTCCCTGCTGTGTCTGGTATGGCTGAGCCTGCTGGGCAGTGTGCTGGTGGTGCGCAAGAACGAGCATCTGGCCGTTACCATGTTTGACGAAAAGCTGGGCAAGACTGGTGTGTTCGTCACCGATATCCTGTCCGCTGTGTGTGTGGTGGGCTTCTCCATCTTCCTGATCGTGTACGGCATCAAGCTGGCACAGTCGGGCGCAAGCAACAACATGGCCGGCATCAATGTGCCCTATGCCTTTATGTACAGTGCACTGCCTGTGACCGGCGTGCTGAACATCTTCGCTGTTCTGGGCCACTGGGTGATGGGTCGAAAGGAGAAAAAGTAAATGTCTACTGCAACGATCGCAACCATCCTGCTGCTGGGCGTGTTTCTGGTGCTGGTTTTCCTCCGAGTGCCCGTGGTATATGCCATTGGTGTGGCTTCTCTGCTGGATTTCTTCTATCTGGGCATCAACCCCATGCAGATGGCTCTGAAATTTGTCAGCAATCTGAACTCCTATACGCTGCTGGCGGTGCCCTTCTTCATCCTGATGGGTGAATTGATGAGCGCGGGCGGCATCACCGATACCCTGATCGCTTTCTCAAAGGAACTTGTCGGCTGGATGCATGGCGGTGCTGCCATGGTCAACGTGGTGGCCTCCTTCTTCTTCGGCGGCATCTCCGGCTCTTCTTCCGCCGACTGTGCCTCTCTGGGCCCCATCGAGATCAAGATGATGGAAGAGCAGGGCTATGACCGCGAGTTCTCCACCTGCCTGACCATGGCATCCTCCGTTGAAGGCATTCTGGTTCCCCCCTCTCAGAACATGGTCATCTTCACTCTGGCTGCTGCCGGCGTCACCACCGTTTCCATCGGCCAGCTGTTCGTGGCCGGCTACATGCCCGGCGCTGTGCTGAGCATCGTGCTGATGATCTACTCCTACTACTACTCCAAGAAGATGAACATCCCGGTCACCGGCAAGTTCAACCTGAAGAACTGCATCAAGGCGTTCTTCAAGGCCATCTGGGGCATGCTGGCTGTTATGTTCGTGGTCGTCGGCGTTATCGCCGGTGTCTTTACCACCACCGAGTCCGCCGCCGCTGCCGTTGTGTGGTCGCTGTGCGTCGGCCTGTTCATCTACAAGGGCTTCTCCTTCAAGGATATCCCCCACATCTTTGCAAACGTCGTGGAGACTCTGGGCAAGGTGCTGATCCTGCTGGGCGTGTCCGGCGCATTCACCTACCTGCTGACCTATCTGCGCATCCCCACCATGATCGCTACCGGCCTGTTCTCCATCACCAGCAACAAGATCGTCATCCTGATCCTGCTCAACATCCTGATGTTGTGTCTGGGCTGCCTGATCGAGATGGCCTGCCTGATCCTGATGCTGACCCCCGTCATCCTGCCCATCTGGATGCAGCTGGGTCTGTCCCCCATCCATCTGGGCATCGTCATGGTGCTGAACCTCGGCATCGGCCTGCTGACCCCTCCCGTCGGCTCCACCCTGTTCATCGGTTCTGCCATTTCCGGCATCAAGATCGAGACCCTGGCCAAGAAGATGGTGCCGTTCTACATCACCATGTTCATTGCGCTGATCATCCTGACCTACTTCCCGCAGACCTTCATGTGGCTGCCGAACCTGCTGTACTAAGCGCGTATGGAAACAATGAATCTGCCGCTGGGGGCGCGGCTCTGGATCGCAGATGCCCCCAAAGACCCCAAAGGAATGATCCTGATCTGCCCCGGCGGCGGATACCAGTGGCTTTCGCCGCGTGAGGCCCAGCCGGTGGCCCGCGCCTTTGCCGCCGCCGGCTGGGCGGCTGCGGTGGTGTACTACACCGTTCGCGAAAAGCCCGGCCAACCCCCGCTGGGCACCCTGCCGGTGCGCCAGCTGGGCGAAGCACTGCAGACCATGCAGCAGCGTTTCCCGACACTGTCGGCGCTGGTCTGTGGCTTCTCCGCAGGCGGCCATCTGGCAGCCAGTCTGGGCGTGCACTGGCGTGAGCTGGGCCTGCCCCGCCCCGACGGCATGATCTTGGGCTACCCGGTGATCACCGCCGGAAAGTACGCCCACCGCGGCAGTATCCAAAATCTGGCCGGTTCGGACGATCCGGGCTGGTATTCGCTGGAAACGCAGATCACGGCAGATACGCCGCCTGCCTTCTTCTGGCATACCGTCACCGACCCGGAAGTGCCGGTGCAGAACAGCCTGCTTCTGGCAGGTGCACTGAGCGCGGCCGGTGTGCGCTACGAAATGCATCTTTACCCCCGCGGGGTGCACGGTCTGAGTCTGGCAACGCCCGAAGTGGACGAGCCGGAAAAGCACCGCGTTGCAGATCCCCACATCGCCGGCTGGTTCGGGCAGTGCCTCGAATGGCTGGATATTCTAAAAACAACAAAGGAGTGATTCCCCATGGCAATGTGGAAAAACGACGATGAAATGTTCGCCCTGATGAAAGAGAAGCTCTATACCCCCGTTGTGGGTGATATTCTGGATCAGATGGGCTATAAGCACCAGTTCCTGCCCGCTTCCATCCGCCCGCTGGCTGCACAGGTGCCTACCGCACCCTACATCCTGCCCGGAGAGGAAGAGGACAAGCGCCTGAAGGTGGCTGGCTACGCCTGCACCGTTCTGGAAAACGATGTGTTTGAGTACCCCGCCGAAAAGCCCTTCGGCTATATGACTGAGGCGCTGGATGACCTGAAGCCCAACGAGATCTACATCGCTACCGGCGCACACAACAGTGCGCTGTGGGGCGAGCTGCTCACCGCCTGCGGCAAGGCCCGCGGTGCAGTTGGCGCCGTTCTGGACGGCTACACCCGCGATACCCCCAAGGTCATCGAGCAGAACTTCCCTGTTTTCTGCTCCGGTACATGGGCACAGGATTCCTCCGTCCGTACCTACGTGTTCAAGTGGCGCTGCCCCATTGAGATCGGTCAGGTGACCATCCACAATGGCGATATCGTCTTTGGCGACATCGACGGCGTGCTCATCATCCCCAAGGATATTGCACCGGAAGTCATCGAGAAAGCCCTCGTCAAGGCAAGCACGGAAAAGACCATGCGCAAAGCCATTGAAGACGGCATGATGGTCACGGATGCATTTGCAAAGTTCGGAGTGCTGTAAGCTATGGACGAAAAGCAGAACGCCTTTCAGATCAATCGGGAAGACAATGTGGCCACGGCCCTGACCCCGCTGGTGCCCGGCCCCGTGGAGCTGCGCGGCGATGCCTGCGCCCCCGAAGTGGAAGCCGCCACCGAGGTGCCGATGGGCCATAAAATTGCCCTGCGGGACATCAGGAACGGTGAGGATATCGTCAAGTACGGCGTAGTCATTGGCCGCGCTACCGCCGATATCCCGGCTGGCAGCTGGGTACACCTGCACGTCATGCGCAGCGTCTACGACCAGCGTTCCAGCCATCTGGACGTCAGGACCGGTGCTCCCAAAGACACAAAGTACGAGTAAAGGAGAGGCTTTTAATGGATTGGAATGAACTGCAAAGCCTCACCTGGCCCGGCTACGCCCGCAAAAACGGCGGCGAGGGCATCCGTAACCGGGTGTTGGTGATCTACACGGTCAAGTGTGCCGAGTTTGTGGCGCAGCAGATCGTAGCCAAAAGCGGCAGTACCAATGTGGAACTGCTGGGCTTTGACGGCTGTACCGACAACCAGTATGCGGTGAACCTGCTCATCAGCTTCATCCGCCACCCCAACGTGGGTGCGGTGCTGGCTGTGGGCCTTGGCTGTGAATACGTGCAGCCGGAATGGCTGTCTAAAATTGCCGAGGAAGAGGGCAAGCCCACAAGCTGGATGTTCATCCAGAACGAGGGCGGCACCCAGCCTGCCGTCCGCAAGGGCGTGGAGTGGGTGCAGAGCGCACTCAAAGAGCTGGAAAACACCCCTCGCGTGGAGATGTCCGTAAAAGATCTGGTCATCGGCGCAGAGTGCGGCGGCAGTGACTACACCAGCGGTCTGGCTGGCAATGTGGTCGTGGGCCGGTTCTACGACTGGCTCACCGATCAGGGCGGCACGGCCATCTTTGAGGAGATCGTCGAGGCCATTGGTCTGGATCATCTGCTGCTCAAGCGCGCTGCTTCTGAGCAAGCCGCAAAAGAGCTGCGCTATACCTATGATAAAGCGCTGGAATACTGCCGCAGCGTGCGTCAGTATTCGGTCAGCCCCGGCAACTTTGCAGGCGGCCTGTCCACCATTGAAGAAAAGAGCATGGGTGCTGTGATCAAGAGCGGCTCCCGCCCCATTCAGGGCGTCATCAAGGTGTCCTGCCCTGCGCCCCATCCGGGTCTGTGGCTGCTGGACTCCACCCCGGACCCTTACTGGATGCAGTTTGGCATCACCAATCCCAACGACAACGAGGGCTTGATGGATCTTGCCAGCTGTGGCGCACACATCGTGTTCCTCGTTACAGGACGCGGCAATGTGGTGGGCAGCGCAGTGGCCCCCTGCATCAAGATCACCGGAAACGGTGCGACTTACGCCCGCATGGAGGGCGATATGGACTTCAATGCCAACCCTGTGCTCCGGGGCGAATGCACCCAGAGCGAGCTGGCTCGCCGCCTGACCGAACTGGTGGTAAAAACTGCCGCTGGCCAGCCCACCAAGAGCGAAGCTCAGGGACACCACGAGTTCTTTGTACCGTATAAATATCAGGAAAAGCAGGTCGCTTTCAAGCGTGCCTGCGAAGAGTGAGGAGGACTGTTCCCCATGGCAGCATTTACCGAAGAACAGATGAAGGATTTCAGCATCAAGAACTGGTACGACCTGTCCGGTCAGGTCGCCGTCGTCACCGGCGGTGCCACCGGTCTGGGCCTTGCCATTACCCGCTGCCTTGTTTCTGCAGGCGCAAAGGTGGCCGTTGTGGCTTCCCGCGCTCCTGAGCTGGTGGCCGATACTCTGGCAGAGTTTGGCGGCAAGGCTGTGTACTATCAGTTCAATATCACCGATACCGACCACGCTCAGGAACTGGCCGATAAGATCACCGCTGAGCAGGGCCCCGTGAGCATCCTTGTGAACAACGCAGGCAACCATTGCAAGAAGTTCATCTGGGATATGACCGTGGACGACTACAAGCGCGTTCTGGATGTGCATCTGGTGGGTGCATTCGCACTGACCAAGGCTTTTGTTCCCCAGATGAAGGAGCAGGGTCATGGCCGCATCATCTTCCAGGCCAGCATGACCAGCTACATCGGCCAGCCCCAGGTGGCAGGCTACTCCACCGCAAAGGCCGGCTATCTGGGCCTGATCCACACCCTGACCGCTGAACTGGCCGAGTACGGCATCACCGTCAACGCCATTGCTCCGGGCTGGATCGACACCCCCATGTTCCACAAAGCTACCGACAACGACCCGCCGCGTCTGGCCAAGATCATGGGCCGCATCCCCGCCAAAAGCGTGGGCGACCCTATGGATGTCGGCATGTGTGCAGCGTTCCTGTGCAGTGACGCAGCCCGCTATATCAGCGGCACCTGCATCCCTGTTGACGGCGGCGCTCTGATCGGATTCTGATGAAATGAGCCCACCCATCTCCTGAACAGACGGGTGGGCATTTTTGGAGGATATTTGTTATGAATGATCGTTTCAGCGAAGAGCTGTTCCTCACCAATGAGACCGGCAAGATGCTCTACCACAAGTATGCAGAGCATATGCCGATCATCGATTACCATTGCCATCTGCAGCCCGTGGAGATCGCCGAGAACAAGGAGTTTGAAGATCTGGGCGAGATGTGGCTGCGCGGCGACCACTACAAGTGGCGCTGTATGCGCACCTTTGGCATCGACGAGAAGTACATCACCGGTGACGCCAGCTACTACGAAAAGTACATGAAGTTTGCCGAAATTCTGCCCCAGCTGGTGGGCAATCCCATCTACATCTGGTGTGCACTGGAGCTGAAGCGCTACTTCGACATCGACGAACCCCTGACCGCAGCCAATGCACAGGAAATTTATGACCGCACCAAAAAGCTTATCACTGAAAAGCACATGACCCGCCGCTGGTGTATGGAGCACAGCAATGTGCGTCTGGTCTCCACCACCGAAGACCCCATCGACGACCTGCGTTACCACAAGGCTCTGAACGAGGAAAAGATGTTCACCCGCGTGATCACCGCCTTCCGCCCCGATAAGGCCATGTTCTGCGCCAACGCCGATTTTGCTGCTTATCTGGCAAAGCTCTCTGCTGCTGCGGAGCAGCCCATCGACAGCTTTGCCGAGATGCTCACCGCATTGGAAAAGCGTTTGCAGTATTTCCAGCAGATCACCGGCACCACCGTCAGTGACGACGGCATCCCCTACTTCAACTGGGCAGATTACACCCCCGCCGAGGTAGAGGGCATCTTTGCCAAGGCACGCAGCGGCGGCAAGCTGACCCAGCATGAGATCGACCAGTACCAGAGCGCATTCCTGTTCGAGATGGCCCGTATCTACAACCGCAACCACTACGTTATGCAGCTGCACATCGGCACCTATCTGGATGCCAACACCAGCCATGTGAAGAGTGTGGGCCAGTCCACTGGTTTTGATTGCTGCGACGATGCCGCACCGGTCAAGGGCGTTGGCGAGCTGCTGAACAACCTGACCACCATCGGCGAACTGCCCAAAACCATCATCTACCCGCTGGACGGCACCAAGATTGAGACCTGGGCGATCTTAGCCGCAGGCTTCTGCGATAATGGCACCAAGGCAAAAGTTCAGCTGGGCGCACCCTGGTGGTTCAACGATCAGGCCTTTGGCATCCAGCGGCAGTTCGAGGCCTGTGCAAACCTGTACCCGGTCTCACTGTCGGTCGGTATGCTGACCGACAGCCGCAGCTTTATCTCCTATCCCCGTCATGAGCTGTACCGCCGCGTGCTGTGCAGTTATCTGGGCAGTCTGGTGGAGCGCGGAGAGTATTTCTCCGGTGAGGAAGAGCTGAAAAAGACCATCGAGAATGTCTGCTTCAACAATGTGAATGAGTTCTTTGGCTTCAACGTTAAGGTTTGATAGGAGGATTTATGATGGCAGATCTGAAGGGTAAGGCCGGCATCGTCACCGGCGGCAGCAGCGGCATTGGTTTCCAGATCGCAAATGTGCTGGCAGAGGCCGGCGCAACGGTTTACGTGATCAGCCGTACCGGCAGGCCCAAAGAGGGCGTGGGAGAAAGCGCATCGGGCGTTGTCCACCTGAAGGGCGATGTGGGCAATGTAGAAGCCATGAAGGCTATGGTGGCAGAGCTTGCCGCAAAGCACAATGGCTGCCTAGATTTTCTGGTGAACAATGCAGGCGTCAGCTATAAATGCCGTGCCGAAAACTTCCCTATGGAACAGTTTGACAACATCATGAACGTGAACGTCAAGTATTTGTTTGAGATGAGCGTTGTCTGCTACCCCTACCTGAAGAAGAGCGCGGACAAGGGCCGCATCATCAACATCACCAGCATGAGCGCACATCTGGGCTTCAGCGAGGTGGTGCCCTACTGCACCAGCAAGGGCGCTGTTTTGGCTATGACCCGCGCACTGGCTGTGGAGTGGGCCGGGGACAACATCACCGTCAACAGCATCGCACCGGGCTGGTTCCGCAGCAAGATGAACGAGCAGGTGGTGGACGCCGCCCGTGAGCAGAAGATCCTGAACCGGATGCCCCTGCATGCTTACGGCGATACCCGCGATCTGGGCAAGATGGCCGAGTTCCTGGTGGGCGATGGAGCCTCCTACATCACAGGTCAGGATTTTGCCGTGGATGGCGGTGCCCTGGCGTATGGATACTGACCGAACTTGATTTTTGGTGTGCGGTCGCTCGAGTCCCTTCCATCGCACCAAAAATGAAAATCCGAACCTTTTCTCGATAGGAGAAGGGTTCGGTTTTTTTGTTTTCTTCGGAAAGCAAAATGCAGCGGGCAGAGTTAGACCGCCTTATTTACAATGACCCGCTGGGCTATGCCGATTTGATCCTGAATGGCGACCCGGAGGAATATTTGAAGAATGTGGCCGGGAGCCATGGGTCAGAGATCTGAATGAATGCTGGACATTACCGTTTTTTGCGCTGGTGATGCCCGGCATTTTTTAGTGTTGGCTGATCGATTTTAATGGAATCTTTATACTTCTACAATTTTCTTTACGGCTCTTTTATCTGTTCCATGCTAATCTTTATGCACACGGATAGGTAAAGGAGCTTTTATGATTCGATATCCTCGTTACAGGCAGCACCGTTTTTCTTCTTTTCAGATCATTATTGCAGGTTTTGCGGCAGTTGATCTGGTGGGCGCATTGCTTCTGATGCTCCCGATCGCTGCACAGCAGCGGTGCATCACACCGTTCCATGAGGCACTGTTTACCTCCACCTCCGCCCTTTGTGTGACCGGCCTTGTGGTTCAGGATACCGGCAGCTACTGGTCGGCATTCGGGCAGAGCGTAATTCTTCTTCTGATCCAGATCGGAGGATTGGGTGTCATTACGGTGGGTGCTGCCTTTGCGCTGCTTTCCGGGCGAAAGATCTCCCTCAAGCAGCGCAGCACGATGCAGGAAGCTACGGCTGCCCCGCAGATGGGCGGCATCGTGCGGCTGACAGGCTTTATTCTGCGGATCACCGCCCTGTTTGAATTGGTCGGTGCTGCACTGCTGCTGCCGACATTTTGCGCCGATTATGGTTTGCGCGGGATCTGGTACGCATTGTTTCATTCCATTTCGGCGTTCTGCAATGCCGGGTTTGACCTGCTGGGAACAGAGGGGGCAAAATTTGTTTCGCTGACACAGTATGCAGGTGACCCATTGCTTACCACAGTGATCGCGGCCCTGATCGTCTTTGGCGGCCTTGGCTTTCTGACATGGGAGGACATTTGTACATATCGCCTTAATTTTCACCGTTATCGGATGCAGAGCAAGGTGATCCTTGTCACAACGGCATTTCTTCTGGTACTGCCGACGCTGTACTTTTATTGCTTCGAGTTCACGGCAGGCTCTGCCCGGCAGCGCATCTTATTGTCAATGTTCCAATCCGTTACCCCCCGTACTGCCGGTTTTAACACCGCTGATCTTGCTGCGATGGGCAGCACTTCACAGGCATTGATGGTGGTTCTGATGCTGTTGGGCGGTTCGCCCGGCTCTACGGCAGGCGGCATGAAAACCACAACATTTGCCGTTCTGCTGGCCAATATGTGGGCGACCTTCCGCCGCAGAGAAGATGCCGAATTTTTCGGGCGGCGCATAGATGGCTCCGCGGTCAAGAATGCTGCCACCATCGCAGGGATGTATTTGACGCTGTTCTTCCTCGGAGCCTTTGTCATTGCTGCGGCCGAGCAGCTGCCGATGTCGGTCTGTCTGTATGAGACTGCATCGGCTGTGGCAACGGTGGGTCTGACATTGGGCATCACGCCGCAGTTGGGCATCCTTTCGCAGGGGGTGCTGATCGCACTGATGTTTTTGGGACGTGTTGGCGGATTGACGTTGATCTATGCGGCATTTGGCAGCAGCCCTGCCCACTCTCGTCTGCCGCAGGAGAAAATCGCAATCGGATAAAGGAGACAACTATGAAATCGATTCTTTTGATTGGACTTGGCCGTTTTGGCCGCCATATTGCGCAGGAACTGAATGAGCTGGGTCATCAGGTCATGGCGATCGACAACAACGAAGACCGTGTGAACGCCGTGCTTTCCTATGTGACGAATGCACAGATCGGTGACAGCACCAGCGAATACTTTCTGCGCTCCCTTGGTGTCGGCAATTTTGATGTGTGCATCGTAACCATCGGCGGTAATTTTCAAAACTCGCTGGAAACCACTTCACTGCTCAAGGAGCTGGGGGCAAAGCTTGTAGTCTCGCGTGCAGAGCGGGATGTACAAGCCAAGTTCCTGCTGCGCAACGGTGCGGATGAAGTGGTCTACCCGGAAAAGCAGCTGGCAAAGTGGGCAGCGATCCGATACAGCTCTGAACACATTCTGGATTACATCGAACTGCAGGACGACCACGCCATCATGGAAGTGACCATTCCGCCGGAATGGATGGATCGCACGATCGGTGAGATCAATATCCGAAAAAAGTATAACATCAACATTCTTGCACTGAAAAAAGACGGAAAGCTCGATATGAGCATCACGCCGGATACGCAGCTGTGCCGGGACGAAAGCATGCTGGTTTTGGGAAAATATGCATCGATCCAGAAGTGTTTCCGGCTCTGAAAAGATAGGACGGATCGTATGGATGTCGTTTTGTTATTGATGGTTCTTGGAGTCATGTTGAGTGGTTTCCGGGCAGCAGATGCGCTGGATCACATGCGACGGGAAATCCTTCAACAGGAAGGAAAAAGACGCGGCTGGTGGTCGTGACCATCAAATTGTGCTATACTGTGGGCAAGGCAGGTGATTTTTATGAATCAGAATGACCCACCCACTGAACATATTCTGGCGTGTCTATCGTCCTCTCCCTCCAATGCAAAGATCGTGCGGACGGCAGCAACGATGGCAAAGGCGTTTGGCGGGACCTTTACAGCTCTGTATGTCCGGACTCCGGATTCGGATCAGATGGGAAAAGAAGATCGTCGGCGCTTGCAGCAGCACATTCGTATGGCAGAACAGGCAGGTGCCGACATTTCTACGATTTACGGGGATGACATTCCGCAGCAGATCGCAGAGTTTGCCCGGATCTCCGGCATTACAAAAATCGTGCTGGGGCGCTCCAGCGTACATCGCCGTCATTTCTGGAGCGGGCCGTCCCTGACTGAAAAATTGACGCTGACTGCACCCAATCTGGATATTTATATCATCCCGGATGCTTCTGCAGAGAACGGCTACGGTTCGGGACGGAAGCTGTTCACCCGTCCGCTTCTGCCGTCTGTCCGTGATCTGCTGATCACCGCAGGCATCCTGAGCGGTATCACGCTCATCGGCTTCTTTTTCCTGCAGCTGGACTTTGCGCGTTATAACATTATCATGCTCTATATGCTGGGGGTGCTGTTCACCGCATGGTTTACCAGCGGCTACACCTGTGGTGTGCTGGGCTCTGTTGCCAGTGTTGCGCTGTACAATTTTTTTCTGACGGAACCGCGCCTGACATTCCATGCGTATGATCCCGGTTATCAGGTCACATTTGCCCTGATGCTGACCTCTGCGATCATTACCTGTGCGTTGACGACACGGTTGAAAGACCATGCAAAAATGTCTGCACAGGCAGCGTTCCGGACAAAAATACTGTTTGACACAAATCAGCTTTTACAGAGAGCAAAAAGCGAGGAAGAAATCCTCTCTCAGACAGCTTCCCAGCTGATGAAGCTGCTGAACCGGAGCCTGATCGTCTACCCGGAACAAAACGGAGGTCTTGGGGCAGAACAGATTTTTTCGGTTGACGGGGAAACGGCGCAAAACATCTTTTCTGCACCGGAAGAACGGGATGCGGCAAACTGGACGTTTGCCAACAAAAAGCGTTCCGGCGCAGGCACGGATAGCTGCCCGGACGCAAAGGGGCTTTATCTTGCACTTCGGACCGGAGGCGGCGTGTTTGGAGTGATCGGGATCGATCTGTCCGAAAAACCGCTGGATGCCTTTGAAAACAGCGTGCTGCTCTCCATTCTGGGTGAAGGTGCGCTGGCCATCGAAAACCGCAGAAACGCACTGGAAAAAGAGCAGGCAACCGTGCAGGCAAAAAATGAAGAGCTGCGGGCAAACCTGCTGCGCACGATCTCCCATGACCTGCGCACCCCGCTGACCTCCATTTCCGGCAATGCCAGCAATCTGCTTTCCAACGGAGAAACGCTGGATACAGAGACCCGGAACAAGATCTGCACCGATATTTTTGACGATGCACAATGGCTGATCGGTCTGGTGGAAAATCTGCTTTCCATCACCCGCATTGAAGATGGACGGATGAATCTGCAGATCTCACCGCAGCTGATGGACGAGATGATCGAAGAAGCACTGCATCATGTCAACCGGAAAAGCTGCGAACACACCATCACAACACAGTATGGGGACGAGATCCTCCTGGTCAATGTGGATGCACGGCTGATCATGCAGGTCGTTGTCAATCTGGTGGATAACGCCATCAAATACACCCCTGTGGGCTCGGTCATTCAGATCTCGGCTTACCGGAAAGACCATCAGGTTGTCGTGGAGGTGGCAGATAACGGCCCCGGTATTCCGGATCACGCAAAAGCACAGGTGTTCGAGATGTTTTATACCGGGCAGAGCCGCATTGCAGACAGCCACCGCAGCCTTGGACTGGGCCTGCCCCTCTGCCGTGCGATCCTGACGGCTCACGGCGGAACATTGACCCTGCGTGACAACATTCCCAGTGGCAGTGTCTTTTCCTTTGCATTGCCGCAAAGTGAGGTGAACATTCATGAATAAGCCGTCCATTCTGGTCGTAGAGGATGATGTTCCGGTACGGTGTCTGATCACAACGACCCTGAAGACCCACGGCTATAAATATCTGACTGCTTCCAATGGGGAAACGGCGATCATGATGGCCACCAGCCACAATCCGGACATCATGCTGCTGGATCTTGGACTGCCCGATATAGACGGCATCGAGGTCATCCGCAGCGTCCGCACATGGTCGAACCTGCCCATCATCGTCCTGAGTGCCCGGAGCGAGGATTCTGATAAGATCGAAGCACTGGACAACGGCGCAGACGATTATCTGACAAAGCCGTTTTCCGTGGACGAGCTGCTGGCAAGACTGCGTGTAACACAGCGCCGATTGAATCTGCTGGCTTCTGACGGCATCAATAGTCCGGTTTTTGTCAATGGCCCTTTGAAGATCGACTTCTCGGCAGGCTGTGTCTGGTTGAGCGAGAATGAATTGCATCTGACCCCCATCGAGTACAAACTGCTGTGTGTGCTGGCGCATAATGTGGGCAAGGTGCTGACGCATACCTCCCTCACGCAGAAAGTATGGGGCAGTACGCAGGAAAATGACATTGCCTCCTTGCGTGTTTATATGGCATCCCTGCGCAAAAAGCTGGAACGATGCCCGGATGCGCCGCATCTGATCCAGACCCATGTTGGCGTCGGATACCGGATGCTGCGCGTGGAAAATGATGCAGCCATCCCCGAAGAATAACCTGCATAAAAGGTTCCGGTGCCCACACCCGTGCCGAGTGGATGGACCGGTATCTGGATCAAACGCAAAATGCCCGCCCACTGTGGGTTTTCCACGGTGGGCGGGCATGATCGTTTTCAGGAGAGTGAGGCTCAGCGCTGCAGGACTTTTTTCCCGGTCAGCGGATCGGGGATGCCCAGCAGGGCCAGAATGATCGCCATGCGGATGTAAACGCCGTTGTGCACCTGATCGAAGTAGGCGGCACGCGGGTCGTCATCCACATCCTTTTTGATCTCGTCGATGCGGGGCAGCGGATGTAGCACCGGCATATCCTGCGGTGCCTTCTGCAGCAGCGCTTCGTCCAGCTGGTAGCAGCCTTTCAGGCGCAGGTATTCTTCCTCGTTGAAAAAGCGCTCCTGCTGGATACGAGTCATGTACAGCACATCCAGATGCGGCAGCTCGGCTTCAAGGTCAGCCGTTTCCTTATAGATCTGATGGGTCGGCTCCAGCGATTCATTCTTCACATACTGCGGCAGGCGCAGATCTTCCGGCGAGATGAACACGAACCGGTTGCCCTCAAACTGGCTCAGCGCAGCGGTCAGGGAGTGGACCGTGCGGCCAAACTTGAGGTCGCCGCAGAAGCCGATAGTCAGATGATCCAGCCGCCCCTTGCGCTGGCGAATGGTCATCAGGTCGATCATGGTCTGGCTGGGATGCGCGTGCCCACCGTCGCCTGCATTGATCACCGGCACACGTGCAGAAAGGGATGCCCGCAGCGGTGCGCCCTCTTTGGGGTGGCGCATGGCGATCACATCGGCGTAGTTGCTCACCACGCGGGCGGTGTCCTCCACCGTCTCGCCCTTGCTGGCACTGGACAGCTGGGCCCCTGCAAAGCCCAGCGTCTTGCCGCCCAGCCGCAGCATGGCCGACTCAAACGAAAGACGGGTGCGGGTGGAAGGCTCGTAGAACAGGGTGGCCAGAATGCGCCCATCGCACAGGTGGGCATAGGGTGCCGGGTCGGCCTCCATCCGGTCGGCAAGATCCAGAAGGGCCAGCTGCTCTTCCAGAGAAAAGCTGTTGGGCTCAATGAAGTGTCTCACAGCCATGCTCCTTTCAGCACGAACTTCTCGCGCTCGGCACCGGTGGAAACGAACTGGATCTCATGGCCCAGCTGCTTTTCCAGAAATTCCACGTAAGCTTTGGCCTCTTTGGGCAGCTCATCCCAGCTCCTGCAGCCGGAGATGTCCTTCTGCCAGCCGGGCAGCATGGTGACGACGGGTTCTACACGGTCCAGATCGGACAGCGGGTCGAAGTTGGGGACTTGCACGCCATCCAATGTGTAACCGGTGATCACCGGGATCTCCTTCATGCTGCTGAGCACATCCAGCTTGGTGAGGGCGATCTTGTCCGCGCCCTGACAGGCCAGACCGTAGCGGCTGGCCACGCAGTCAAAGGGGCCTACCCGGCGAGGACGGCCGGTGGCGGCACCGTATTCGCCGCCTGCCTTGCGCAGCTGCTCGTTCCAGCCTTCGTTCATGGCATTCTCGGCGGCAAAGGGGCCTGCACCCACACAGGTGGAGTAGGCCTTCAGCACACCTACCACGTGATCCAGCTTGCAATTGGGGATGCCTGCACCCAGCGGCGCATAGGCGGCCAGCGTGTTGGAGCTGGAAGTGAAGGGGAAGATGCCGTAATCGATATCCCGCATGGCACCCAGCTGCGCTTCCAGCACGATGCGCTTGCCGCTGTCGTGGGCCTGCTGCAGGAATGCGCCTGCATCGCAGATGTAGGGAGAGAACTGTCCCGCCTGCATCCGGCACCATTCCAGCAGGGCGTCATAGCTCATGGGCTCCTGATGGTAACAGCCTGCCAGCTCCAGATTCTTGGATTCCAAAATCATGTGCAGGCGGTCCTGCACCCGCTTTTCGTTCAGGTGCAGCAGATCGCCCAGACGCAGGGTCTTTTTGCGGTACTTGTCGCTGTAGGCGTAGGCGATGCCGCGACGGGTGGAGCCGAAAGCGGTGCCCTTTCGGGCAAGGCGGTCCTCTTCCAGCCCGTCCTGTACCTTGTGCCACGGCATGGAAATGGTGGCCTTATCCGAGAGCTTGAGGTTTTCGGGGCCGACCCGGATGCCGCGCTGCTCGATGGCGTCCATCTCCCCGGCCAGATGGTCCAGATCGATCACCATGCCTGCGCCCAGCACACAAGTCACGTCCGGGTGCAGGATGCCGGAGGGCAGCAGGTTCAGGATGAACTTGCCCTGCTCCGTGACGACCGTGTGGCCGGCGTTGTTGCCACCCTGATAGCGGGCCACTACATCGGCGTTTTCGGCTAACAGGTCGATGACACGGCCCTTGCCCTCATCGCCCCAATTGATACCAGTAACTGCGGTAAGCATAACTCTTTATTTACCTTCTTTTTCGTTATTTACGATGGCCTGCACCTTGGTGGGCAGACCATAGATGCTGATGAAACCGGTGGCATCGCTCTGCTTGTAGTCGCCGCCTGCGGCAAAGGTGGCGATGTCTTCACGATACAGAGAGAACGGCGACCAGACCCCGGCATTGATGAGGTTGCCCTTGTACAGCTCCAGACGCACCTTGCCGGTAACATGCTCCTGTGTGGAGGTGACGAAGGCGCTCAGGGCCTTGCGCAGGGGGCTGAACCACTGGCCATCATACACCAGTTCGCCAAAGGTGATGGCCAGCTCGCGCTTCTTGTGGGCGGTGAGCTTGTCCAGCGTCAGGGTCTCCAGCACCTCGTGGGCCTTGTACAGGATGGTGCCGCCGGGGGTCTCGTAGACGCCGCGGCTCTTCATGCCCACCAGACGGTTCTCCACCACGTCGTACAGGCCGACGCCGTTGCGGCCGCCGATCTCGTTGAGCTTTGCGATGATGGCAGCGGGCTTCAGCTTCTCGCCGTTCAGGGCCACAGGCACGCCCTGTTCAAATTCCAGCTCCACGAACTCGGACTTGTCCGGGGCGGTCTTGGGGCTGACGCCCAGCTCAAGGAAGCCGGGCTTTTCGTACTGGGGCTCGTTGCCCGGGTCTTCCAGATCAAGGCCCTCGTGGCTCAGGTGCCACAGGTTCTTGTCCTTGGAGTAGTTGGTCTCCCGGCTGATCTTCAGCGGGATGTGATGGGCCTCGGCGTAGTCGATCTCCTCATCGCGGCTCTGGATGTCCCACTCGCGCCACGGGGTGATGATCTTCAGGTCGGGTGCAAAGTGCATGATAGCCAGCTCAAAGCGCACCTGATCGTTGCCCTTGCCGGTGCTGCCGTGGCAGACCGCATCCGCACCCTCGGCACGGGCGATCTCCACCACCCGCTTTGCCAGAATGGGGCGGGCAAAGCTGGTGCCCAGCAGATAGCCCTCGTAATCGGCCCCGGCCTGCATGGTGGGGATGACGTAATCCTCCACAAATTCGTCGGTCAGGTCTTCGATGTACAGCTTGGATGCGCCGCTTGCCTTGGCGCGCTCCTCCAAGCCTTCCAGCTCACCCTTCTGGCCCACATTGCCGCACACGGCAATGACCTCGCAGTTGTTGTAGTGCTCTTTCAGCCACGGGATGATAATGGAAGTGTCCAGACCACCGGAATAGGCCAGCACGACCTTTTTGACCTCAGACATAGGAACTGCCTCCGTTCACAAAAACTACTTGATATACATTCGATTCCCTCTTGCAACGTTCGATTGCAGTGCTTATTATACGAGCAGACAGAGGATGTGTAAAAAGTATCCTGCACATGGCGGCAATATGATTTTTACATAAAAAGAGAGGGGCAGCTGCAACAGATACGATGCAGCTGCCCCCTGCGCAGAATGCGCTCAGGCGTAAAACAAAAAATTCAGAGAGATCATCTGTGGTGCGGCACGGCGCTCTCCTTTAATTCCTGCTGCTGTTCCTGCAGCTCCTGCCGGAGGGCGTGGTCGATCTCCCGGGTCTCCTGCCGGATCTCGGCAAGGTCTTTTTCGATCACCGGGTTCTCTTCCAGATCCTCACGAATGAACATCAGCGCAAAGCTGACCAGCAGCAGCCCGCAGGAGATCCAGATGGCCCTGCCGCCAAGCCAGACGCAGCTCTTGCTGCCAATGCCGGAGCCCAGAGCAAACAGCAGAATGATGCCAAAATAGCGCAGCATCCGGTCTTTGGCCTTGGGGTCGCGGGTGCGGCTCCAGACACACAGGGCCTCCACGCCGCTGCGCAGGTCGCCGATGCACATGGTGCTGGCAAAGGCGTAGCCGTTCACCTTGCGGAACGCCTGCACCTGCATGGCGCAGGAAAAGGAGACGATGGCGTTGGCCAGCAGGTTCTGTTCCTGCGGCAGAAAGCCTACAAGGAACAGCAGCAGCACCTCGCCCAGCACCACCAGCTGCCGCCAGTGGAGCCGCTGCATGTTCCGGAAGTGCTCCTGCATCTTTTCGGCGGTCAGCACGCCCAGCGCAAAGGCGCACAGGGGCACCAGATAATGCAGCACCCGCTCCCAGTTCCCGTCCATCAGGTTGGAACTGAGCAGCACGATGTTGCCGGTCTGCGCGTTGGCAAACACCTTGCCGCGGAACAGGTAGGTGTAGGCGTCCTGCAGGCCGCCGGACAGGGACAGGAATACGGCTGTAAGAAAAGATTCGGACATTTGTCCGCGATGTTTTGGTTTCATGCTTGCACCTTCTTTTTTTGCTCTCCCATTTTTTTGCTCTCCCATTATAGTACATTTTTGCGGCCCGGCTGATATCAGTTTTACATGGCCGACATGTTTTGGGTGCAAGCTGTGCCGGAAAACGACCGGGAAACGCCGTTACAGCTTCCCTGCTTCCAGCAGCTTCTTTACCTCGAACAGATCCCTGCACTCGGTGGTGTACAGGCTGCGCATTTCGTCATCGGCGGGGGCAAGGTCCGGCACCATCACGGTGACAAAGCCGCCCCGGGCACCGGCCCGCACGCCGTTGTAGCTGTCCTCCAGCACCAGCGTTTCAGCCGGGACGGTGCCCAGCGCCTTGGCCGCCGTGAGGAAGATCTCCGGGTCAGGCTTGGACGCAGAGAACTGCTCGCCGGAAATAAGGGCCTTGAAGTGATCGGTCATGTGCCAGTTGTTGAGGTGCCGCAGGATGGACGTCATCCGGCTGGAGGAAGCCACCACCATGGGGATGTGCTGCGCTTCCAGATAGGCGATAAGCTCATCCAGCCCCGGCTTTTTGGGCGGCGGTGCCTGAAACGCCGTCTCTGCCTGCTGGTGCAGCGCTTCCATGATGGCGTCGGTATCGCAGTCCGGGCCGAAGAAGCGGCGCAGCACCGCCCGCATGGAGTCGCCTGCCGTGCCCCGGGCGGCGGCGTCCAGCCCTTCCTTATAAGAAAGGCCCAGTGTGGCCAGCGCAGGCCGCCACAGGGTGGCCCAGATGCGCTCGGTGTCGAACATCAGACCGTCCATATCAAAAATAACACCTTTTATCATTGTGCAAAAAGCTCCTTTCTGAGCCTGTAAGATCCGGCTTATGCCCTCATTGTATCATATTTTGGGCAGATTGCACATAGAAAAGCAGGCAATTCCGCGCAACTTAACAGGGGGAAAGATGAAAGATTTTTCGTTTCCTTGTAAAACGATTTCATAATACTATAATAGAAAACAACATTCGGTGTTTGCGGGCGCATTTTCACTCGCTGCGCCCGAGATCAGGAAAGAGGGAAAATAAATCATGTTGGATATCAAGATCACCCGTACCACTGCTCCGAAGGCAAAGCCTGACGAGAGCAATCTGGGTTTTGGCAAGAAGTTTACCGACCATATGTTCGTGATGGATTACACCGAGGGCGAAGGCTGGCACGATGCCCGCATCGTTCCCTACGGCCCCTTTGAGCTGGACCCGGCTACCGTCGTGTTCCACTACGCTCAGGAGATCTTTGAGGGCATGAAGGCATACCGCACTGCCGACGATACCGTCCAGCTGTTCCGCCCGGACTGCAACGCAAAGCGTTTCCAAGACTCTGCCGACCGTCTGTGCATCCCCAAGATCCCTGTGGAGGATTACATTCAGGCCGTTGAGACGCTGGTGGATGTGGATCGTGACTGGGTGCCCCATTCCGACGGTGCTTCCCTGTACATCCGTCCCTTCATCTTTGCCAATGATGTGGGTCTGGGCGTGCACGCTTCCAAGCACTACATCTTCTGCATCATCTGCGCTCCCTCGGGCGCTTACTACGCCGAGGGCATCAACCCCGTGCGCATCTACGTGGAAGACGAGTACATCCGTGCCGCTCCCGGCCTGACCGGCTTCACCAAGTGCGGCGGCAACTACGCTGCTTCCATCAAGGCCGGCGAGCTGGCTGAGGAGCAGGGCTACGCTCAGGTGCTGTGGCTGGACGGCGTCGAGAAGAAGTACGTCGAGGAAGTCGGCAGCATGAACATCATGTTCAAGATCGACGGCAAGGTCTACACCGCCGCCACCGTCGGCACCGTCCTGCCCGGCGTCACCCGCCGCAGCTGCATCGAGCTGCTGAAGGACTGGGGCTATGAGGTGGTAGAAGGCAAGATCGCCATTGCCGACATCATGGCTGCTGCCCGCGAAGGCAAGCTGGAAGAAGTGTTCGGCACCGGTACCGCCGCTGTCGTCTCCCCTGTCAAGGAGCTGGTCTGGAAGGGCGAGCACGCCTACATCGGCGACGGCAAGATCGGCCCTGTCACCCAGAAGCTGTACGACACCATGACCGGTATGCAGTGGGGCAAGCTCCCCGACACCAAGGGCTGGATCGTGCCGGTGGAGAAAAAGAACTGATCCCGATTCTCCGGAGAGAACCTTTTTATTCAGAATAGCAGCAAACGCCGCCAGGCCTCCGCTCGGCGGCGTTTGCCGTATATTAGGATAACGTCCTCGCCCTCTCCGTCTGCTCGCTTTGCTCGCATCCACCTCTCCCAAAGTGAGAGGCCTTGGCAGTACGGTAACGTTTCCGGTTTTGCCAAGGGCTCCCCCTTTGGGGGAGCTGACACGCGAAGCGTGGCTGAGAGGGCAAGCCGCCTCTCCGTCAAAACTCCAAAATTTCCCGGCGCAATTGCTTTCTGTGCCCTGCAGTGCTAAACTGAAAACAGAACAGCGGCCTGCATTGCGGCAGGCCATGTGCAGGAAAGATTGAGAGGAATGGACCCATGGTTAAAAAATGGAGCGTGAGCTACCCTGCCGTCAATGGCACCGAGCAGCGCAGAGTTTATGTCTATCTGCCCACGATGTATGAAGCCGAGCCGGACCGCAGGTATCCGGTGCTGTATATGTTCGACGGCCAGAACGTCTTTTTTGACGAGGACGCCACCTTTGGCAAGAGCTGGGGCGTGGCCGATTATCTGGACTATACCGACACCCCGCTGATCGTGGCGGCGGTGGAGTGCAACGCCGGGGCCAACAACGAGCGGCTGGTGGAGTATTCGCCCTACCGGTTCGATGACCCGCAGTTCGGCCACTTTGACGGCAAGGGGCAGGCCACCATGAGCTGGTATATCCACCGGTTCAAGCCCTTCATCGACCACAATTTCCGCACCCTGCCCGACCGGGAGCACACCTTCATTGGCGGCAGCAGCATGGGCGGCCTGATGAGCCTGTACGCCCTGCTGCAGTACAATGAGGTCTTCAGCCGTGCGGCGGCGCTGTCGCCGTCCATCTGGGTCTCGCCGGAAAAGCTCTCCGGCCTTGTGGGCCGGGCAAATCTGGCCCCCGGCACCGTGCTGTACATGGACTACGGCTCCCGCGAGATGGGCAACCACGAGGGCATGCGCCGCGGCTTTGCCGAGATGTGCAGCAAGGTACTGACCCGGGGCATCCACCTCACCAGCCGCATCGTGCCCGGCGGCACCCACAGCGAAGCCAGCTGGGAAAAGCAGCTGCCCTTTATGTTCCACACCCTGATGTATGAGGTGGAGGAGTAAAAAACGAACTCCTTCCGTCATCGCTGCGCGATGCCACCTCCCTCAATGAGGGAGGCCTTGGCAGTACGGAAACTTTACCGTTTTGCCAAAGGCCCCATCTCCGAGGGGGCTGGCACGGCGTAAGCCGTGACTGGGGGAGTCAACAAAGGAGGAAACACCATGGAAATGCAGTATTTCAAGGATTACAGTCCGGCGCTGGGCCGTGACATGGAGTGCAAGATCTACGGCCACGCAGGCCGCCCGATGCTGTACATCCCCTGTCAGGATGGCCGCTTCTTCGATTTCGAGAACTTTCACATGAACGATACCCTTGCCCCGTGGATCGAGTCCGGGCAGATCATGGTCCTCTCCATCGATACCATGGACAAGGAGACCTGGTCCGACACGCAGGGCGACCCCTATTGGCGCATCCGCCGCTATGAGCAGTGGCTGCGCTACATCGTGGAGGAGGCTGTGCCCAAGATCCAGTATCTGGCCAAGGAGCGCAACGGCTGGGACGACCTGCCCGGCGTCATTGCCTTTGGCTGCAGTCTGGGCGCCACCCATGCGGTCAACCTGTACCTGCGCCGCCCGGATGTGTTCTGCGGCTGTCTGGCCCTCAGCGGCATCTATACGGCCCACTACGGCTTTGGCAATTATATGGATGAGCTGGTGTACATGAACTCGCCCGTGGACTACATGAAGAACTTCCCGGAGGATCACCCCTACATGCAGCTGTACCGCAGCCAGAAGGCGGTCATCTGCTGTGGTCAGGGCGACTGGGAGCGGCCGGACACCACATGGTTCCTCAAGCGCATCTTCGAGGCCAAGAACATCCCCATCTGGGTAGACCTGTGGGGCCACGATGTCAACCACGACTGGAACTGGTGGTATAAGCAGACTGCATATTACATGCCGTATATTCTGGGACAGCAGTAAAACAAACCCTCTCAGGCGCTGACGCGCCAGCTCTCCCGAAGGGCGAGCTTTGATGCATCTGACGGTTTGCAGCAAATAAGCTCCCCCTTTCGGGGGAGCTGGCATCGCGCAGCGATGACTGAGAGGGGCGCCTCCCTCCCGGAGGGAGCTGGCACGGCGAAGCCGTGACGGAGGGAGTTTTTATAGAGGTTCATAGAGGAAAGAGGAATCACAAAACCATGCAGAATTTCATTTTTATTTCGCCCAACTTCCCCACCAATTACTGGCAGTTCTGCCATGAGCTGAAAAACAACGGCATGAACGTGCTGGGCATCGGCGACCAGCCCTACGATGAGCTGAAGCCGGAGCTGAAGGACAGCCTGAACGAGTACTACAAGGTGGGCAGTCTGGAAAACTACGATGAGGTCTACCGCGCCGTGGCCTTTTTTGCCTTCAAGTATGGCCGCATCGACTGGCTGGAGTCCAACAATGAATACTGGCTGGAGCGGGACGCAGCCCTGCGCACCGATTTCCACATCACCTCCGGCTTCCAGACCGACGATATGCCCCGCATCAAGTACAAGAGCAAGATGAAGGAGTATTACAAGAAGGCAGGCATCGCCACCGCACGCTACCACATGGTGGACGATTACGAGGGCTGCCGGAAGTTCATCGAAGAGGTGGGCTACCCGGTGGTGGTAAAGCCGGATAACGGCGTGGGCGCATCCGATACCCACAAGCTGTCCAGCGACGAGGACCTGAAAAAGTTCCTCGTGCAGAAGACGGCCCATCACCCGGATGTGGAGTACATCATGGAGGAGTTCGTCCGGGCCGAGGTGAACAGCTACGATGCCATCATCGACGCCAACGGCAACCCCATCTTTGAGGCCGGCAACGTGAGCCCCATGTCCATCATGGATATCGTCAACGACAACGACAACTCCATCTATTACATCATCAAGGACCTGCCCGAGGACACCCGCGCCGCAGGCCGTGCCGCCGTCAAGAGCTTTGGCGTGAAGAGCCGCTTCATCCACTTTGAGTTCTTCCGCATGACCGAGGATCAGGCCAGCATGGGCCAAAAGGGCCAGATCGTGGCACTGGAAGTCAACATGCGCCCCTGCGGCGGCTTCACCCCGGATATGATCAACTTTGCCCGCTCCACCAACGTCTACAAGATCTGGGCGGACATGATCGCCTTTGGCGGCACCGATATGCCGGTGGGCGAGCACTTCTACTGCCCGTTTGCAGGCCGCCGCGACGGCAAGCACTTTGTGTACAGCCACGAGCAGATCATGCAGAAGTACCAGCAGAACATGCGCATGGTGGACCGCATGCCGGACGCGCTGAGCGGCGCCATGGGCAACCAGATGTACGTTGCCACCTTCTCCACCCGCGAGGGCATGGAGCAGTTCTACTCCGATGTGCTGGCCGTCACCGACGAAAACAACGCCGCTGTGCAGAAGGAGCTGAGCAGCATTCTGGCTCTGGGCGAGCCGGAGACCGCCCCGGCCAAAAAGGCCGAGAGCAAGCCTGCCGCCAAGCTCGCCCGCACCGCAAAGAAAAAGTAAAACGAATGCACTGACTGCATAAATCCTCAGCCCCGGAACGGCATCTGCCGCCCCGGGGCTGTTGTTATATTGCTAAAAAATGGTCGCCTGTTCCGGGCAAAATGACAAAATTTTTCAGATTGGTTGACAAGATGCCGGGGGGGGGGTAAGATGTGGGTGCGAAGCATATTTTTGGGGTGCTTCGGAACAAAAAAACAGGAGGCTTGTATTATGAGATTGTACAAAAAAGCAGCCGCCGTTCTGCTGGCGGCAGCAATGGCTGTTTCCATGATGACCGCTTGCGGCGGTGGCGCAGGCGGCGGTTCCGGTGTGGTTCCCGACGGTACTCACTACAGCAACGCTGCGGCTGTAGAGGGCATTGATCCAAACAGCATTGAACACGAAAAACCGCTCACAAAGGCAGCTGACAGCAGATACGTGCAGTTCATGAAAAAGTATCAGACTGAAGATAAGCTGTACCAGCGCACAGAGATAACTGGCTATGGCACGAGTGCAGGCAAAACCGCAACTATGATCGAAGCCAAAAACGGCAACCTTGTCTATACTGAAATAACCGGTCAGGGTCAGACGAACAAATCGTTAGTGGAGATTAAGGACAATACGGTTTACTCCTATATTTTGTTTGAAGAAGACGGCAAGAAGGCTGCAATCAAGCAGAAGACGACCCACAGCGGAAAGACCAGCCCGGAGGGCGGCACTTCTGAGACCCCGAGCACCAGCAATGCTACTTCTGCAAACGTAAAGGTAAACGGCACTGTGTACTATGCTGAAATGTCCAGAGACGAACATGGCAGCACAACGATTTGCTTTGAGCCCAACAGCCCTGTTCCGACCTATATTTTCGATGATGATGGGGAGGGCGACAAGACCACGACGGTGTATAAAGAAGTCTGCTTTGGCAACGACAAGGGCCTTTGCGACGGAGTGCTGGACGGCTATGACGTTTACACGCTGGAAGGCCTCAATATGACTGCTGGTACTGCTACCCTCACCGACGAAAAGGGTGGCAAGTATAATGCACAGTATACTGCATCTGGCTGGACTGTCACGAAGGACGGTCAGGACGTAACGCCGGAGTTCCAGTGGATTATCAATAAGATTTTTAGCTAAAATGTAAACCAATAACAATGTGTTTTGCCCCGGCTGTCCCCCGACAGCCGGGGCTTTTCGTTGTCCCTTTTGGCAAAGTGTGGTATACTGTTGCCAGAGATTTTATTGGGAACGAGGTACATCTATGAAAATTCCTGCAAACGGCTTTACCCATGCCGGCAAATTCCACGCCGACGATGTGTTTGCCACTGCGCTGCTGCAGATCCTGCGCCCGGATATCAAGATCACCCGCGGCTTTGTGGTGCCGGACGGCTTTGACGGCATCGTGTACGATGTGGGCTATGGCATGTTCGACCATCATCAGGAGCCCCGGGAGTACCGCGCAAACGGTGTGCCCTACGCGGCTTTCGGCCTGCTGTGGCGGGTGCTGGGCCCCGGCCTTGTGGGCGAACGGCAGGCCCGGCTCATTGACGAGAACTTTATCCAGCCGCTGGACCTCAACGACAACACCGGCGAGCAGAACAGCCTGTGTGATGCCATCGGCTTTTTTAACCCGGTGTGGGACTCCAAGGAGGATCAGGACGCCTGCTTTTTCAAGGCCGTGGCCGTGGCAAAGCAGATTCTGGAAAACCAGATCGCCAGCGCCAACGCCGTGAACCGCGCCGACGAAAAGGTGCAGCAGGCCTATCAGAACTCCCGGGACGGCATCGTGGTGCTGCCCTGCTACCTGCCGTGGAAGAACGGCCTGTACAAAACGGATGCGCTGTTCGTGGTCTACCCCAGCCAGCGCGGCGGCTGGAGCGCCCAGTGCGTCACCGACCACAAGACCAAGCGCCCCAAGCTCCCCTTCCCCCAGAGCTGGGCCGGTCAGCCGCAGGAGGTCATTGAGCAGAAGAGCGGCATCCCGGGCATCAGCTTCTGCCACGCCAGCCGCTTCCTCATCACGGCCAAGGATAAGGAGACCGCCCTTGCGGCCTGCCGTCAGGTGTTAAAGAACAATGGCCGCATCTGAGCATCCGGCCCGGCCCAAGCCCGCCTTCGTGTACATGGTGCGGTGTACCGGCGGCCAGCTGTACACCGGCTGGACCAACGCCCCCGCCGCCCGCCTGCAGGCCCACAAAAGCGGCAGAGGGGCCCGCTACACCCGGGCCAGAGGTGCAGCAGCCTTTGCCTACGTGGAGCGCTGTGCGGACAAGCGCAGCGCCCTGCGGCGGGAAGCTGCGCTCAAAAAGCTGCCCAAGGCGCAAAAGGAGCTGCTGTGCCGCGCATGGAGCGCGGCGGGCGGGCCCTTTTCCGGCGCATAAAGACAAAACGAAACCCGGAACTCTTTCAGGGCCAGACGGCTCACAAAAGGGTCCCGGGATTTTTACTTTGCGGTGCGGGCCGCAGCCAATGGGCAGGGCGCACAAATGCCGCCGCAGAATTTTGTGCAGAGAAACAGAAAGGCCCTGCCGGTTTGCCCGGCAGGGCCTCTCTGCGTTTCAGGGATGCTTCAGAATTACTTCTGGGGGTTCAGCTTTGCCTGCAGGTCGTTCCATGCCTTGATGACCTGAGGACGGAAGGTGTGCTTGTCGGGCTTGAAGGTGCTGCCGGTATCCTTCAGCAGGCCCTGCTCCACGCACCAGCGGGCGGCCTTCTGGCTGTCGGCGGCTTCGGCGCTGATGTCGGTGAACAGTGCGGTGCTGGCGGGCTGGGGCTTGCCTGCGGCAGTCCACAGCAGGTCGGCCAGCTGCTGGCGGTTGGTGGGGATGGATGCACCCTCGGGCAGGACGCTGGTCAGGTACACCTGCGTGCCGATGAGGTAGGCTGCGCCGCCAATGGCAGCACCGCCGATCACGGCCACAGCTGCACCGCCGGCACCGGAATCGCCGGAGCCGGTGGCTGTATCATCGGGGATATCACCAATGCGCACTTCTTCGCCAGTAGCCAGGAATTCAGGTACGTAATAGCCGATGCCGTTTTTCACCACCACGCGGCTCGGTACGTCTTCGTCGGCGTACAGGGCAATGGTGTTTTCGGTCGGCTCGTCAGTCAATTTCAGAGCAATATACTGGACGTAACGACCGTCTTCGAAAGTGCCATCATCGACAGGCGCATCGTCATAGCCATCGCCTTCGGGCAGGCCGTTCGCATCGACTTTGTAATAGCGAATCGACGTTACGGCTGTGCCCTCAATGTTGGACTCACCATCCTGAATGTCGCTCAGGTTCATTTCCACAACAGGGGTATACACAGAATCCGTGGAATCAGCGCTGACCGTGGGGGTTGCATCACCCTTGGCGATGATATCAGCATCTTTCTGCCAGCCGTAGAAGGTACGGCCTTCATCGGGTGTGTAGGCAAGGGACAGCTGCTGCTCGCCAACGACCTGAACAGCGGTCTCCTGATTTGTACCCTCGTTTTTCTGGATGTTGTTGATGGAAGCGCCGCCGGTAGCGGTGACTTTGGTGCTCTCTACAGTGGTAGGAATCTCGCCGGCGAACACGCCGCCGTTGATCTTGGTGGAATCAACGTTACCGGTAAAGGTGCCGCCGTTGATCTTGACCTCACTGCCGACATTGCCGCTGAAGGTGCCGCCTTCAATGGTGCCAGTGCCGGACACATTGCCGCTGAAGGTGCCGCCCTCAATGGCGCTGCCGCTGGCAACCGTCACATCTGCATTGGTGGTGATGTTGGAAACGGTAGTGCTCGTTTCCGCAGAGCCAATGGTGATCTTGTTGCAGTTCAGGGTAGTGTTGCCGAGGTTCTTGCCATCGGTGATCTCGACGGTGGTTTTGCCCTCGTCATCCTTCTTGGCAGTCCAGCCGTCGCCCTTCACCTCGTCCGTACCTTCGAACGTAACGTTGCCGTCGCCGTCCGTGGGAGGAACTGTGGGCAGCTCCACGGTCACCTCGACCTCCAGCGTTTCGGGAACATAGTAGCACAGGTTGCCGATACGGGCCACACGGGCTTTGGAATAAGTGGAATCGCCCGGGCAGGTCAGGGTGACGATCGCCTTATAGCTGCCCGCCTTGGTGGGATACACCGAGGACGGTGCAGCATTCGGGTCGGACGCATCCACGTACTTCACGGACGCAATAACAGCACCGTCGATCTTGCTTTCCGTCTTGTCGGCGGTAATGGTCAGGTCGGAGGCGTTCATTTCCAGGACGGGCAGGAAGATGCACTTCACGCCGTTCTGGCCGTCCGGAATGGGGCCGTACATAGGCTGCTCAAAGTGCGTCTTGCCGATATAATTCTTTTCGACATCGGAGTTCTTCTCTTCGCCATCGAGGGAATAGACGAGATCCCAGCCATAGAAGTCATGCGGATCCGTGCCGATATAATCGCCAATGAACAGGAGCGTGTTGTCCTCACCGTCCAGCGTGTTGATCGCATACAGGGTGGTAAGGCCGGTAGCATCCGGTGCTGTGATGCCGTTGAGGGATGCGTTCTCCGGAACAGACAGCATCATGGTGGGCAGAGAAGTCTTCGGGTCGTGCAGGAACAGGCCGCGTGCGATGCTGCCGGAGCCGGTGACAGTGCCGGTGAAGAGGCCGCCGTCCAGCGTGCCGTTGTTGACGATATCGCACTTGACGGTAGAACCCTGAGCAAACCGCGCGGTGGTGTGCTCGTCGATGGTCAGGGTGTTGTTCTCATAGCGCACGCCCTTTGCATTTTCGGGGATCACCGGTGCGCCGTTTTCGTCAACGGTCAGGGTGACGGTATTGGTACTGATCTGGAACCGCCAGTTTTCAGAGGTCAGAGAGGTCAGGGTGTTTCCGGTGCTTTCGTTGGCATAAGAAAGCTGATGGTAAGCGCCGTTCCACTCAACGCGGTTCTGGTAAATATTATATTTCAGTTCATCGCTGAGACCCTTGGCCTTCAGGATCACACTGATCTGATAAGTGCCTGCCTCGGTGGGATACTCCTCAGACACCTCGTTGGTGGCAACATTGGTATAGAAGCAGCTGATATCAATGCGGTCAGCAGGCATATCGGCACCAAGCTCCACAGAAGCCGGACCGTTCTCGGTGGCCGCATGGAAGGTCAGCTCCGAGGGCAGAACATCCAGAACCGGAGAGAAAACCGTATCGGCGTTCAGAGCACCCATGGTATAACCATTGTATTTGATAGAGGGAACACAGTCGAAGCGGATGGTGCGGTTATCTGCGCTGTGCGTATAATTGGCCTGCGCCAGCAGCACGGCTGCACGGGGGTCGGTCGCATCGCTGTTGCCGTGCTGCTTAATGCTGTTGTCGATATCAAAACGCCATGCAATGACCTTGTGCGCAGGGTTGGCGGAGTAGGTTATTTCGATCTGCGGAACAGCGGTCTGGTTTGCAACGTAAACCGGGCTTGCCATGCCGTTAAAGGAAGCGCCCTCGGCAGAAAGCTTGTAAAGGCTGCCGGTTGCGCCCTGAGGCTCCTTGGCAAACACGCCGCCGGTGATGTTCAGAACACCGGTGTACTTTGGATCGTTTGCAGAGAGAGCTACAGCCTGGCCGGTAAAGGTGCCGTCCTCAATGGTGATATTGCCATTGAGGGCACCGACCAGACCGGTAAAGGTGCCGCCCTTGATGGTAAGGCTGCCGGTCTGTGCCTGCAGGTAGGAGTCGAAGGTACCATCCTCAATGGTGATATCACCGCCGGCGGCAGAGATAAACTTCCTTTCACCGAGGTTGAAGGTGCCGTTCTCAATGGTGATAGAACCATTTGTGGAAGCAACGATCTGGGTGGTGAACTCACCGCCGGTGATGCAGACGGCACCGGTTGCAACGATGCCCATTTTTTCGCCGGGGATGTTATAGGTGCCGCCGTTGATGGTGGCTTTACCATCCGTGCTCACAAGAACACCGCAGGAAACATTGCAGTTGTTCAGGGTCATGGAACATCCGGCAGCGGTGTTGCTATCGTCATATTTGCTCAGCCAGAGGACAGTGCTGTCGTCGCTTTTGCGGTTGATTGTGCAGCCAGTCAGAGTAATGTCCGCGGCTGCGCACTGCACAGAGCTGTTGGCGGTGCAACCAGTCAGGGTAGTGCCTGCCGCGAGCACTGCAATGGGAGCGTTGAAGGTGCAGCCGGATGCATCGCTCCTCTGGTCGGTGCTGCCCAGCTGAACAATACCATTGTAGGTGCCGCCAGTCAGCGTGGGTGCTTTGGAAATGACCTGACAGTTGATGGTCTGGCCGGTCAGGGCCTGATCGAAGTTCTCGGTCAGCACAAGGATATAGACATCTCCCTGCGAATTTGTGAACTTCTGGTAGGCCCAGCTCCCGTCCGAGCTGACGACCGCAGTGGTGTGGTGGTTGGTTTCGTACTCATTGCCCTTGGTGGAATCGTACGGATAGCCATACTGATCAAAGGCAAGCGTGCCGGTAGAGTTCGTTTCACTCAGCGCAGTGGGCGAAACTGTACCCCCCCCAGAACAGGTGTCCCCGCAAAAGCGGAAACGGGTGTTGCACTCAGCATCATGCTGCCCGCCAGCATGAAACTGAGCACGCGAGTTCTAAGTCTCATAAAAACCTCCTGTAAAAAAATAAAACAATCCCCGTACAGCAGAAAAGCTACACTAATGTAACAATATCACAGTTGCGGTCTAGTTGCAATGCAAAAAAACAAAAAATCGGACAGATTTTTTGCACGCAGGAGCACTGCCCTGCTGCGGCGGGAGCCTTTAAAGGATAAACCGCAGGCTGACGCAGGTGCAGGAGATGCAGAACGCCTCGAATATATACTACGCAAATGCATAAAATATGAATATATTCTGCAAATAACGCATAAAGATACAAATTGAACCAAAACAGAGGTCAAATCCGTGTAAGGTTTGGCGGTTTTCGGCATTGACGAAAAAGCCGCGCGGCGTATAATAAAAGCATCAACCGAAACGCAACGGAAGAGGATGCGAAGGGAAAGTACGCATCAGAAAACAAAAGTGTATTTTTAAAAGGAGCAATCATCATGAAAAAGGAAAACATCAAAAAAGTCGTTCTGGCATACTCCGGCGGTCTGGATACCTCCATCATCATTCCCTGGCTGAAGGAAAACTACAACAACTGCGAGGTCGTCGCCGTCTCCGGTGATGTGGGTCAGGGCACCGAGCTGGACGGTCTGGAAGAAAAGGCCAAGGCGACCGGCGCTTCCAAGCTGTACGTGCTGGACCTGAAGAAGGACTTTGTGGAGAACTACATCTTCCCCACCCTGAAGTTCGGCGCAAAGTACGAGGACTACCTGCTGGGCACCAGCTTCGCACGTCCCTGCATCGCAAAGGCTCTGGCCGACATCGCCATCAAGGAAGGCGCAGACGCCATCTGCCACGGCTGCACCGGCAAGGGCAACGATCAGGTGCGTTTTGAGCTGACCCTCAAGGCCCTGTGCCCCGATATGGCCATCATTGCTCCGTGGCGTGAGTGGGATATCAAGAGCCGTGACGAGGAGATCGACTACGCCGAGGCTCACCACATCCCCCTGAAGATCAACCGCGAGACCAACTACTCCAAGGATAAGAACCTGTGGCACCTGAGCCACGAGGGTCTGGATCTGGAGAGCCCCGCCAACGAGCCCCAGTACAACAAGCCCGGCTTCCTGGAGCTGGGCGTCTCCCCCGAGCAGGCTCCCGATGTTCCCACCTATGTGACCATCCACTTTGAAAAGGGCATCCCCACCGCCGTGGACGGCAAGGAGATGGGCGCTGTGGAGCTGGTGGAGCACCTGAACAAGCTGGGCGGCGAGAACGGCATCGGCCTGCTGGATATCGTGGAGAACCGTCTGGTGGGCATGAAGAGCCGCGGTGTGTATGAGACCCCCGGCGGTGCCATCCTGTACAAGGCCATCAATGTTCTGGAGACCATCACTCTGGATAAGGAAAGCTCTCACTTCAAGGCTCAGCTGGCCCAGAAGTATGCCGATATCGTCTACAACGGCCAGTGGTTCACCCCGCTGCGCGAGGCTCTGGACGCCTTTGCCGACAGTCTGGAAAAGACCGTCACCGGTGATGTGAAGCTCAAGCTCTACAAGGGCAACATGATCAACGCCGGCGTCACCTCTCCCTACACCCTGTACGACGAGCAGACTGCTTCCTTCGGCGAGGACGAGGACTACAATCAGGCCGATGCCACCGGCTTCATCAACCTGTTCGGCCTGTCCATCAAGGAGCACGCAAAGCTGTCCAAGAACTGGCCGGAGGTCAAGTAATCAGCTGTAACATCTTCCCTTTCGTGTGTTTTCACACTTTCACACGGAAGTTTCATCCAACCGGCATCGTTGCCGGCGGCACCGCCGCAGGAGCGTTTTCCCCTGCGGCGGCTTTGCCGTTTTTAGAAGAAATTGACGAATGGCTGCTGTATGTGGTAACGGGCTCGCCCTCTCCGTCTGCTCACTTTGCTCGCATCCACCTCTCCCAAAGGGAGAGGCCTTGGCAAAGAGATGAACTTTGTGTGGACTGCCAAGGGCTCCCACTTTGAGGAAAGACTTCCCCCGGCCGGGGGAAGATGTCACCGCAGGTGACAAAAGGGGGAATCTGGCATCGCGCAGCGATGACTGAGAGGGCAAGGATGCTTGCCGCGGGGCAGCGGTTCCCGGACATAAAGTAAAGGATAAAACTATGGCAGAACAACTCTGGAAGGGCCGTTTTTCCAAGGCCGTGGATTCCCGCGTGAACGACTTCAACTCCTCCATCCGGTTCGACCAGCGCATGATCGCGCAGGATATGCGCGGCAGCGGCGTCCATGCCGCCATGCTGGCAAAGCAGGGCATCATCTCGGAAAAGGATTGTGAGGACATCCTCAACGGTCTGGCATCCATCGCGGATGATCTGGCAGCCGGCAGGCTGGAGATCGACCCCAATGCCGAGGATGTGCACACCTTTGTGGAGCAGACCCTCACCGCCCGCATCGGCGACGCGGGCAAGCGGCTGCACACCGGCCGCAGCCGCAACGATCAGGTGGCGCTGGATATCCGCCTGACCCTGCGGGACTACAGCCACACCCTGCAGGCCTACATCGTGGAGCTCATCAAGGTCATCTGCAAAAAGGCCGGTGAGAACACCACCGCCGTCATGCCCGGCTACACCCATCTGCAGCGTGCCCAGCCCATCACCTTTGGCCACGCTCTGATGGCCTATGCCTCCATGCTGCTGCGGGATCTGCAGCGCTTCGAGGACGCCACCGCCCGCATGGATGCCCAGTGCCCGCTGGGCTCTGGCGCGCTGGCCGGTACCACCTACCCGCTGGACCGCCAGTTCACCGCCGAAAAGCTGGGCTTTGCGGCTCCCTGCGCCAACAGTCTGGACGGCGTGTCCGACCGTGATTTCTGCATCGAGCTGGCAAGCGCCATCTCCATCTGCATGATGCACCTGTCCCGTCTTTCCGAGGAGATCATCCTGTGGTGCAGCTGGGAGTTCAAGTTCATTGAGCTGGACGATGCCTTTACCACCGGCTCCTCCATCATGCCCCAGAAGAAGAACCCCGATGTCACCGAGCTGATCCGCGGCAAGACCGGCCGCGTCTACGGCGACCTGAACACCCTGCTGGTGATGATGAAGGGCATTCCGCTGGCCTACAACAAGGACATGCAGGAGGACAAGGAAGCCATCTTTGACGCAGTGGATACCCTTGAGCTGTGCCTCAAGACCGTGACCCCCATGCTGGACACCATGAAGACCCTGCCGGCCAACATGCGCCGCGCCGCCGCCAAGGGCTTCATCAACGCCACCGACTGCGCCGACTACCTCACCAAGAAGGGGATGCCCTTCCGGGATGCCTACAAGCTGACCGGCTGCATGGTGTCGGACTGCATCGCCAAGGACAAGACCCTCGAAGAGCTGACCCTTGACGAGTTCAAGAGCTACAGCGATCTGTTTGAGAACGACATTTACGAGGCCATCGATCTGGTCAAATGCTGCGAGGGGCGCACCAGCTACGGCGGCCCCAGCGAAGCCAGCGTGAAAAACCAGATCGCTCTGGCAAACAAACAGCTGGCCGCATGGGAGGCGGATAACGCATGAGCGTGAAAGTTTTTATTGATGGCTCCTCCGGCACCACCGGCCTGCGCATTGCCGACCGGCTGGCTGCACGCCCGGAGATCGAGCTGCTGTCCATTTCCGCCGAGGGGCGCAAGGATGTGCACGAGCGGGCGAAGGTCATCAACTCCGCCGACCTCGCCTTCCTCTGCCTGCCGGATGCGGCATCCAAAGAGGTCATGCCCCTGCTGCGCCCGGACGTGAAGGTGCTGGACACCTCCACCGCCTTCCGCACCGATGCCGCATGGGACTACGGCTTCCCGGAGCTGGCGGGCCAGAAGGAAAAAATCAAAAACTCCTGCCGCGTGGCAGTGCCCGGCTGCTATGCCAGCGGCTTTATCAGCATTGCCCGCCCGCTGGTGGAGCTGGGCCTTGTCCCGGCAGAGTATCCCTTCAGCTGCACCGGCATTTCCGGCTACTCCGGCGGCGGCAAAAAGATGATCGCCGAGTACGAGAGCCCCGACCGCCCGGCGCACAGCAAGCTGGATGCGCCCAAGAGCTACGGTCTGGGCCTTGCCCATAAGCATCTGCCCGAGATGCAGAAGATCAGCGGCCTTGCCCACACCCCCATGTTCGTGCCGGTGGTGTGTGACTACTACTGCGGCATGCAGGTGCTGGTGCCGCTGGACCTGACGCTGGCGGGCACCACCGCCGAACAGGTGGCTGCAGGCATTGCCGGGTACTATAAGGACGCCGCCACCGTCAAGGTGCACGGGCTGAACGAGACCCTGCCGGAGAACGGCCTGTACTCGAACGCCATGGCTGGTACCGACCGCATGGAGCTGTACCTGACCGTGAACGCGGCCGGCGACCAGATGATGCTGGTGTCTGTGTTCGATAATCTGGGCAAGGGCTCCTCCGGTGCCGCCGTCCAGTGCATGAACCTGATGCTGGGACTGGAAGAGACCAAAGGGTTGGAATAAAAAACTCCCTTCGTCTGCTCACGGTGTTCGCATCCACCTCCCTCGAAGAGGGAGGCTTTTGCAGCTGACGGTTACGCAAAGGCTCCCTCCATGAGGGAGCTGGCACGGCGAATGCCGTGACTGAGGGAGTATTTCTTTGTGGGAAAGGAAGATCATTATGCAGTATAAGGAAGTTGCGGGCGGCATCTGCGCGCCCAAGGGTTTTGCAGCGGCTGGCGTGCACTGCGGCATCCGCGCAAACCATGCAGAAAAATACGATCTGGCACTCATCAAGGCAGACGTGCGCTGCGCCGCCGCCGGTGTGTACACCACCAACAAGGTCTGCGGTGCACCCATCAAGGTGGACCGTGCCCACCTGAAGGACGGCTATGCACAGGCGATCCTTGTGAACAGCGGCAACGCCAACACCTGCGCCGCCAACGGCGTGGCTCTGGCCGAAGAATGCTGCGAGCTGGTGGGCAAGGAGCTGGGCATCGATCCGCAGGACGTGCTGCCCGCCTCCACCGGCGTCATCGGTCAGCCCATGGTCATCGACCCCTTTGCCCGGGGCATTCCCGCCGCCGCCGCAAAGCTGGCTGCGGACGAGCAGGGCAGCGCCGATGCCGCTACCGCCATCATGACCACCGACACCCACAAAAAGGAATACGCCATCCAGTTCGAGCTGGGCGGCAAGGTGTGCACCGTGGGTGCCATTGGCAAGGGCAGCGGCATGATCGCCCCCAATATGGCCACCATGCTGGCGTTCTACACCACCGATGCGGCGGTGTCCCCCATCCTGCTGGAAAAGGCCCTCAAGACCGTGGTGCCCGGCACCTACAACCAGATGAGCGTGGATCTGGACACCTCCACCAACGATACCCTCATCATCATGGCTTCCGGCCTTGCAGGCAACCCGGAGATCTGCGAGGAGAACGCGGACTACCACGCCTTTGTGGCGGCGCTGACTGCCATTGCCGAGCACATGTGCGCCGAGCACGCCGGTGACGGCGAGGGTGCCACCCACCTCATCACCTGCGAAGTGACCCACGCCCCCGACCTGAAGACCGCCCGTGCCGTCAGCCGCAGCGTGGTGTGCTCCAACCTGTTCAAGGCAGCGGTGTTTGGCCGCGATGCCAACTGGGGCCGCATTCTGTGCGCCATCGGCTACACCCCCGGCGATTTCTCCATTGATAAGGTCTGCGTGCGGCTTTCCAGCAAGGCGGGCGAGGTGTATGTGTGCGAGAACGCCGCCTACCACCCCTACAGCGAGGAGGAGGCCGCCAAGGTGCTGGCCGAGCATGATATCCTGGTCAAGGTGGACATGGGCACCGGCGATGCATCCGCCAAGGCATGGGGCTGCGATCTGACCTACGATTACGTCAAGATCAACGGCGATTACCGCACCTGATGACCCTCTCAGGCGCTGCGCGCCAGCTCTCCCGGAGGGAGAGCCTTTGGCAAAACCGTGAACGCTGCGGGAACTGCCAAAGCCTCCCACTTTGAGGAAAGACTCTCCCCGGCCGGGGAGAGATGTCGCAATAGCGACAGAGTGGGGAATGTGGCATCGCGCAAGCGATGACGGAGAGGGCAAGGCTGCTAACGGCAAGGAGCAACAGAAAGTATATGAAAAACGAAGAAATGGCGCGCCTTTTCTCTGAGGCGACACCCTACATCCAGAAGTATCACGGAAAGACCATGGTCGTGAAATACGGCGGCAATGCCATGATCAACGAAGAACTGAAAAATGCCGTCATGAACGATCTGGTCACCCTCACCCTGCTGGGTGTGCGCGTCGTGCTGGTGCACGGCGGCGGCCCGGCCATCAATGAGATGCTGAAAAAGGTGGGTGTGGAAAGCCATTTCGCAAACGGTCTGCGGGTGACCGACGACGCCACCATGGAGATCGTGCAGCAGGTGCTGGCCGGTAAGGTGAACAAGGATCTGGTGGCAAAGCTGCGCGGCCGCGGCGTGGGCCTGTGCGGCATGGACGGCCAGATGCTGCGCTGCACCGAGCTGGACCCCCAGCTGGGCCATGTGGGCGAGATCGTGCATGTGGACGCCACCCTGATCGGCAGCCTGCTGGATGGCGGCTACATCCCGGTCATTGCCACGGTGGGCATGGACGATCTGGGTCAGGCCTACAACGTGAACGCAGACACTGCCGCTGCGCAGATCGCCATTGCGCTCAAGGCTGAGAAGCTGGTGTCCATGACCGATATTGCGGGCCTGCTGCGGGATAAGGACGACGAAAGCACCCTCATCCCCGAGGTGGAGGTGTCTGAGATCGAGGGCTACAAGTCCGCCGGTGTCATTGCGGGCGGCATGATCCCCAAGATCGGCGGCATGGCCGACGCCATCTATCAGGGCGTGCACGAGGCGGTCATCATCGATGGCCGGGTGCCCCACTCCATCCTGCTGGAGCTGTTCTCCAACCGCGGCTCCGGCACCCGCTTCTACCGCCGCAGCCACCGCGAATAAGCATTGCGCAGGTGCCGCGCAGGCGGTATAATAAGAAAAATGACCCTCTCAAGCCTTTGCCAGCATTTTCTGGCGCGTCAGCGCCTGAGAGGGCTTTTATCGTCAGTAGGAGGTACACCTATGGATTCTGAAAAGGTCATCAAGCGGGACGGCGAATACGTCCTGCACACCTATAACCGCAACCCCATCGTGCTGGAAAAAGGCCACGGCCTGCGTGCCATCGGGCCCGAAGGCCAGCAGTATCTGGATTTTACCAGCGGCATCGGTGTCAACAGTCTGGGCTACTGTGATCTGGACTGGGCCGAAGCCGTTTCCGAGCAGGCCCATAAGCTGCAGCACTCCTCCAACCTCTACTACACGGCCCCCTGCGGCAAGCTGGCCAAAAAGCTGTGCAAGCGCACCGGAATGAGCAAGGTTTTCTTCGGCAACTCCGGTGCCGAGGCCAACGAGGGTGCAATCAAGGCTGCCCGTAAGTACAGCGTGGACCACTACAGCAAGGACCGCACCACGGTCATCACGCTGGTGAACAGCTTCCACGGCCGCACCATCGCCACCCTGACCGCCACCGGTCAGGAGGTGTTCCACAACTACTTCGGCCCCTTCAACGAGGGCTTCCTGTATGCTCCGGCAGGCGATATGGAAGCGCTGCAGGAGCTGGTGGACCGCAACACCTGCGCCGTGATGCTGGAACTCATTCAGGGCGAGGGCGGCGTGATGGCGCTGGACCCGGACTATGTGCAGGCCGTGCGCAAGCTCTGTGACGAAAAAGACCTTGTGCTCATCGTGGACGAGGTGCAGACCGGCGTGGGCCGCACCGGCACCTTCCTGTGCTGCGAGCACTACAACCTCAAGCCGGACGTGGTCACGCTGGCCAAGGGTCTGGGCGGCGGCCTGCCCATCGGCGCGGTGCTGATGAACGAAAAGGTGGCCGCAGGCATGGGCCCCGGCACCCACGGCTCCACCTTCGGCGGCAACCCGGTGGTCTGCGCCGGTGCCAATGTGGTGGTGGACCGCATGGACCAGAGCTTCCTTGCCAATGTCAACGAGCGCGCCGTCCAGCTGCGCGCAGGCATCGCAAAGCTGCCCCATGTCAAGAGCATTTCCGGCATCGGCCTGATGGTGGGCATCGAGTTCTACGACCTCAAGGCCGCAGATGTGCTGGCCGCCTGCCGCGAAGCGGGCCTGCTGGTGCTGACGGCCAAGACCCGCCTGCGCCTGCTGCCGCCGCTGACCCTCAGCGAGCACGATGTGGACATGGCGCTGGAGATCCTGAGCGATGTGCTGAGCAAAATGGAGCCGACGGCTCCGAAGGAGCAGGCATGAAAAATCTGCTGAGAATGAGCGACCTCTCCCCTGCCGAGCTGACCCACATTCTGGATGTGGCCGACCAGCTCAAGGCACAGCAGAAGCTGGGCGGCACGGCCCCGCTGCTGGCGGGCAAAACGGTGGCTCTGATGTTCTCCAAGGCGTCCACCCGCACCCGCACCAGCTTTGAGGTGGGTGTGTACCAGCTGGGCGGTCTGGGCAACTATATGAACACCGCCGAGCTGCAGGCCGGGCGCGGCGAGCCCCTCAAGGACACCGCCCGGGTGCTGGGCCGCTACTACGACTGCGTGGTGTGGCGCACCTACCGCCAGAGCGATCTGGAAGAGTTTGCCGAGCTGGCCGGTGTGCCGGTGATCAACGGCCTGACGGATTACGCCCATCCCTGTCAGGTGCTGGCCGACCTGATGACCATTCGGGAGCGCCGGGGCAGCCTTGCGGGCCGGAAGCTCTGTTTTGTCGGCGACGGCAGCAGCATGGCAAACAGCCTCATCGTGGGTGGACTGCTGGCCGGGATGCAGGTCACCTGCGTCTGCCCGCAGAGCTACCGCCCGGCGGCGGATGTGCTGATGTTCGCCCACAAGTACGGTAGCGCCTTCCACCTGACCGCAGACCCTGCCGAGGGCATTCAGGACGCCGACGTGGTGGCAACGGCCGTGTGGAACACCGCCCAGCCCGGCACGCCGGAAAGTGAGCAGCGCCTGCGGGATTTCGTGGGCTATCAGCTCACGGGCAAGCTGCTGGAAAGCGCCAAGCCCGACGTCATGGTGCTGCACTGCCTGCCCGCCCACCGGGGCGAGGAGATCTCCTCGGCGGTGTTCGAGCAGCACGCACCGGAGATCTTCGATGAAGCCGAGAACCGTCTGCACGTGCAGAAAGCCGTGCTGGCCATTCTTCTGGCGGGGAAATAAGATCTGCAAGGGTGCATCTGCCACAGGGCAGGTGCACCTTTTTATTTGCACAACCTGTCTGAAAAGAGAAGATAATTCTTGTGCGCTTTGCTGCTTGACGGAGACAGGCGGAATTTGCTATACTGTCTACGGTCAATCAAGTAAGGTTTGTTACTCTCCGGAGGCTTTCCCTTATCCATTGCAGGTAGGGGTGAACTTTCGGTTTTTTTATTGGTGCGGAAATGGAGGACACAGGCGGATGAAGGTCATCAAGAACATCAACAACAACATCTCCCTGTGCCTGGACAGCCGCAACAATGAGGTGGTGGCCTTTGGTAAGGGCATCGGCTTCACAAAACCGCCCTACGATGTGCCGCTTTCCAAGATCGACCGCACCTTTTACGATGTGGACGAAGAGCAGCTGGCGGTGCTCAAACGCATCCCGGAAGATGTGCTGGAAGCGGCGGCTGAGATCGTGGATCTGGCCAATGAGAAAATGGACAATCAGTTCCGGGAGAACGTTGTGTTCACGCTGGCAGATCACATTGATTTTTCCGTTCAGCGCTACCGCAAGAACATCAACATCAAGCTGCCGCTGCTTTACGAGGTGCGGCAGCTCTACCCCGGAGAATCTGAGCTGGGCAAGCAGGCGCTGGATATCCTGAAAAAACGCCTGAAAGTCTCCCTCCCACGGGAGGAAGCCGCGGCGATCGCTCTGCATTTCGTCAATTACAAGGCGCAGGCGGAGACGGCACCGGATATCGATTACGGCTCCATCATCGAGCAGGCCACGGTCATCGTGGAACGGGAGTTGCACGTAACGGTGGACCGGGACAGCTTCAACTATTACCGGTTCGTGACCCACATGCACTACATGATGAAGCGCACGTTGGATGATGCCATGATCGACACCCAGAACCGGGATATTTTTGAATCCATGAAAAAAGAGTATCCCTCCATTTATTCCTGTTCGGTCAAGGTAGCCGCCCTGATCGAACAGCAGCTGAAAAAATCTCTTTCCGAAGAGGAGATCCTATATCTGATCCTACACATCAATCGTTTGTGTGCTCGTGAGGATTGTGACCGATAAAGGCATACCGCCTTTGGAGGGCTTTACCCCAGAGTACCGCAGAAGATGCACCGTGTCTGTCCATCTGGTCAGCCGGTACACGCTTTGCGGTGCGCTGGGGTTTTTATTTGGAAACAGAACCGACCGGGAGCGCGCCCCGAACGGGTTTGTGATAAATCTTTCAGCAAAAACACTTGGAAAACTGTTTTTCAAAAACAGGAGGAGAACAAAATGGCAAACAAATATGATACGATGGTCAGCAGCATTGTTGGCCTGGTTGGCGGAAAAGAAAACATCCGCTCTTTTGCACATTGTGTCACGCGGCTGCGCTTTAATGTAAAAGATAAAGGAATGGTGAACGTGCCGGAGATCGAAAAGCTGCCCGGTGCGGTAGGCGTACAGTGGGCCGGAAACCAGCTGCAGGTGATCATTGGGCAGGATGTTGGAACCGTTTATGACCGTATTTGTAAGGAAGCAGAGCTGGAAGAACAGGAGTCCGTCTCTGAAAATCTTGATGCGCCGAAAGCAAAGAAAACATTTGGCACCTATGTGAACGCTTTTTTTGATGCGATATCCGGCTGTATCATCCCGCTGATCCCGATGCTGATGGGTGCAGGCATGATCAAGATCATTATCATGCTTCTGAACATGGCCGGCTGGTTGGCGTCGGACAATTCCACCTATATTGTGCTGAATTTTGCGGCGGACGCAGCATTCTATTTCCTGCCGATCTTTGTAGGAGGCATGGCCGCCAAAAAGTTCAAGGCAACGCCGGTACTGGGCATGTTCCTTGGCGCAATTCTGGTACACCCCACTTTTATCAGCAGCGTATCGGAGGGCACTTCTCTCACGATTTTTGGGCTACCGATCTATGCCGCCAGCTATAAGAGCGATTTTATTGGCACGATCCTGGCCGTGTTCGTGATGAGCTATGTGGAACGGTTCTTCCGCAAATGGATACCCGACTTTATTAAAACGATCGCAGTGCCCGCTTGCACCCTGCTGGTTATGATCCCGCTTACATTCTGCGCCTTTGCACCACTGGGCAAAATCATCGGCAACTGGCTGGCAAATGGTATGATCTGGCTTTATGGCGTGACGGGCTTCTTTGGGATTGCACTGCTGGCCGTTTTGCGTCCGTTCCTTGTCATGACCGGTATGCACACTGCGTTTACCCCGTATCTGCTCAATGCTATGGCAACTGTTGGCTATGAACCGTTCTATTCTCCTGCTTGTACTGTTGCAAACCTGAATCAGGGCATCTCCTGTCTGGCGGTAGCCATCAAGAGCAAGCGCAGCGATGTGAAGTCACTGGCTGCCAGCAGCGGATTTACAGCAGTCATTGGCGGTATCACCGAGCCTGCCATGTATGGTATCAACCTGCGGTATAAAACCCCTATGATCGCAGCTTGCATCGGCAGCTTTGTGGGTGCCGCCTACTTGGGTCTGACCCATGTTTACATGCATTCGTTTACAGGTGCCGGCGGTATTTTCAGCATCGTAATGTACATTTCGGAAGATCCGTGGAGTATCATCAACGCAATCATCGGCCTTGTGATCGGTGCAGTAGTTACTTTTGTGGCCACGCTGTTTCTGTATAAGGATCCTGTGGAGGAAAAGATGTAACAATGGGCTTTCAATCAGACTTTTTATGGGGCGGTGCCACAGCAGCCAATCAGTTTGAGGGCGGCTGGAACGAAGATGGCAAAGGCCCCAGCACTGCGGACATGCTGACAAAAGGCAGCGCTGCACAACCACGGCAGATCACGCCCGTCTTGCAGCCGGAGCAGTTTTACCCAAGTCATAAAGCCAGCGACTTTTATCATCACTATAAGGAAGATATTGCCTTGATGGGAAAAATGGGATTTAAAGTATACCGGATGTCCGTCAACTGGAGCAGAATTTTTCCTCATGGAGATGATACACAGCCCAATGAAGCAGGGCTTGCATTTTATGACGCGGTATTTGACGCATTGCGCACAGCAGGTATTGAGCCGCTGGTCACGATCAGCCATTATGAACTCCCCTTTGCACTGACGCAGCACTATAATGGCTGGGCAGACCGCCGAATGATCGAACTCTATCTGCGCTACTGTACGGTACTGTTTGAACACTATAAGGGCAAAGTACATTATTGGATCACATTCAATGAAATCAACTGCGGAATGCTGTCTGTTGGAAATTACAATTCGTTGGGAATTTTGAACGCAGGTGCCTGTTCGATTTTGCAGCAGACCGATGATCCGCAGCAGCGTTTTCAGGCGTTGCATTATCAGCTTGTAGCCAGCGCAAAGGCCGTACAGTTAGCGCATCGTATCGATCCGGAAAATAAAGTCGGTGGAATGCTGGCCTACCTCAGTTCTTATGCACTCACCTGCGCACCAGAAGATGAACTGAAATGTCAGCAAACAATGCAGCATCAGAATTTTTACTGCGGGGATGTTATGGTGCGTGGCTCTTATCCCGCCTTTGCAAAGAGGATCTGGCACCGGAATGGTGTAAAGATCGAGCAGAGCGCAGCAGATATCGATGCCCTGCAAAACGGAACAGTGGATTTTTGCGGATTCAGTTACTATATGTCCAACTGCATCACCACAACTGCACAGAAAGAAGTCACAAACGGAAATCTTGTGCTGGGTGTAAAGAACCCCTATCTGAACGCCAGTGACTGGGGCTGGCAGATCGATCCGATAGGACTGCGCTATACATTGAACGTATTGTATGACCGCTACCAGAAACCTTTGTTTATTGCTGAAAACGGCCTGGGAGCTTTTGATACGCTGGAAGCGGATGGCTCCATCCACGACCCCTACCGCATCGATTATCTGCGTGCCCACATTGAACAGATGAAGAGAGCCGTGGAAGAAGACGGCGTAGACCTGATGGGCTATACTCCCTGGGGCTGCATCGACCTTGTGTCCGCTTCCACCGGCGAGATGGCAAAGCGCTACGGCTTTGTATATGTAGACGCAGACGATTCCGGCAACGGCACATTTAAACGTTATAAAAAAGACAGTTTTTATTGGTATAAGAAGGTAATTGAAACGAATGGCGAAGAGCTGTAACCTGCTCTGAACCAAAAATAACGCCTGCCATTTTCAGTTGGCAGGCGTTATTTTTATGGCAGATATTAAACCTTTGCCGCACCGCGGTCGAGGATCTTATCGAACCGGGCGAAGAAGGTGATGGTGGTGATGGTGGCGGCCAGAATGTCGCTGACCGGCTCGGCCAGAAACACGCCGAACACCGGGTTCGGCAGCAGGTGCGGCAGCAGGTGCGGCAGGATGAAGATGAGCGGGATCAGCAGGATGATCTTGCGCAGGCAGGCCAGCAGCAGGCTTACCTTGGCCTGCCCCAGCGCCATAAAGCTCTGCTGGCAGGCGATCTGGAAGCCCATGGCAAAAATGCCCGCCATGTAAATGCGCATGGCCCAGGTGGTGTAGGAGATCAGCGCACTGTCCGAGGTGAAGATACTGGCCACCGCGCCGGGTACCAGCATCATCAGAAGCCAGAACACGCAGGTGTATACGCCGCACAGGGTCAGCTGAAAGCGGAAGGCTTCCTTGACGCGGGGCTTTTTGTCTGCGCCGAAGTTGAAGCTTATGACAGGCTGACCGCCCTGACAGATGCCCTGAATGGGCAGGGTGCACAGCTGGGATGCGCTGGTGATGACGGTCATGGCACCCACGGCCACATCGCCGCCGTACCGCGCCAGACTGGAGCTGAAACTGATGGACAGCAGGCTCTCGGTGGAGAGCATCACAAAGGTGGAGATGCCCAGCGCCATCACCGGCAGGATGACAGTGCGCTCCGGGCGCAGATAGTCCCTGCGCAGGCGCAGGAGGGTCTTTTTGCCGGTGAGGAAGCGCAGGATCCACACCGCGCCCACGGCCTGACTGAGCACCGTGGCAATGGCCGCGCCCCGCACGCCAAGCCCGAACCCGAAGATGAGGATGGGGTCAAGGATAATGTTGATGACCGCACCGATCACGGTGGTGAGCATACTGGTTTTGGCAAAGCCCTGCGTGGTAATGAAGGGGTTCATGCCCAGCACCAGCAGCACGAACACCGAGCCCAGAAGGTAGATGCGGCTGTAGCTCAGGGCATACGGCAGGGTGGCATCGCTGGCACCAAACAGCCGAAGCAGCATCGGCGCCCCGGCATAGAAGCTGATGGTCAGCACCACCGAAAAGAGCAGCAGCATGGTAAAGCTGTTGGAGATGATCTTTTCTGCCTGTTTCTTGTCGCCCTGCCCCAGAGCAATGGCGGTGCGGGGCGCACCGCCTGCACCCACCAGCATGGCGAATGCATTCAGCAACATCAAGATGGGAGTGAACAGGCCCACGCCGGTCAGCGCTGCCGCACCGATGCCCGCGATATGACCGATGTAAATGCGGTCCACGATGTTGTACAACAGGTTCACGACCTGCGCTACCACCGCAGGGATCATGAGCTGCAGCATCAGGCTGCGGACGTTCCCACTGCCCATGTCCTGTTTTGACTGTGCCATGGATGTGATTCTCCTTTTTACTTCAAATTTGAACTATATCCTCTCTATTATACTCAAAACCCGCAAAAATACCAGTCCCTTTTCACAAATTTTTCCATGTTCCGCTCAAAAGTGCAAAAAGCTCCGGGTCTGCCGCACAGCAGACCCGGAGCTTGGAACGCGAAAAAGTGTTGACGCCAACAGGCTTTTTTGCTATACTATATAAGGTTTATCGTGGAGATGTATCGAAGTGGTCGTAACGAGAACGACTCGAAATCCAAGTGGATGCTTCGCCGGATGTCTCCATATCACACGAGGGAACGTCAATTTCGATGTCCTGACAGGCTTCAAAGCCTGTCTGAACGATGCGTTTTCTAACAATATTCTAACAGCTTTATCATTCGGAATCAAGATAATATTACAATACAAATTGTAGCATTATCTGATATGTATACGGAGAGGTACCCAAGAGGTCGAAGGGTCCGCACTCGAAATGCGGTAGCCGGTTAATCGCCGGGCAAGGGTTCGAATCCCTTTCTCTCCGCCAGAACGCACTATCGAACGATTTCGCTCGGTAGTGCGTTTTTCTGCCGTATTAGCTCAGCTGGATAGAGCGCAGCCATGATAAGGCTGGGGTCGCGGGTTCGAGTCCCGCATGCGATTATACTGGTCTAATAGACCTTTACATAAATACACGTTTGGCAAAGGCTGCTATGAGAAATCATAGTGGCCTTTTCACTTTTTCGTTTCTAACAGCCCAGCGATAACTCCTGCCGAACCTTCTTTGCTCTTGTAATCAAGATGCGCATAGATATCGGCAGTAGTCGAGAATGTGCTATGCCCCAGCCATTCCTGAACCTGCTTCATAGATACGCCGTTCATCACCATCAGGCTGGCACAGCTGTGGCGCAGATCGTGGAAGCGGATGCGGGGCAAGCTATACTTCCGAAGCAGCCAGTCGAAGTGCTCCGTCACGAAGTTCGGGCGGATCAGCTTGCCTTCCTGATCGGTGCAGACGAAATCCAGATACTCAGTGCTGTAGCTCTTCTTGAACAGCTTGCGGTAAAGCTGCTGCTTTTCCTTCTGCTTCAGAAGTTCTTCTTCCACAGCCGGGATCAGAGGCAGGGTGCGGCAGCTGGTCTTGTTCTTCATCACATCGCTGACCACAGGAACGTACTTGCCGTTCACCAATTGTTCCGTCACCTTGTGATTGATGGTGATGGACTTGCGCTCAAAGTCGATAGACGACCACTTCAGCCCAAGCACCTCGCTGCGGCGCAGACCGTAGTAGGCTGTAATGAGGATGCACAGGTGCAGGGGGTCATCCTGCGATACTTCCAGCAGTTGCTGGACTTCATCCTTGGAGTAGAAGTTGGGCCGGAAGCTGTTCTTCTTCGGGCGGTCAACTTTCAGCATCGGGTTGGTTTCCAGATAGTCCTTGCGGACGGCATCCTTGAACGCTTTACCGAAGATGGCGTGGTAGTGAATGACCGTGTTAGTAGTGTAGCCCTCCAGCAAGATCTTCTCCTGAAACTCATCCAGCACCTGCGGCGTGACTTCGCACAGCTTCAAGCCCAGCGGCTCAAAATACTGCGTGATGCGCCCGGTGATCATCCGATTGTAGCTGATAAAGGTTGCAGGCTGGATGGATGCTTTATGGATTTGCACCCACTCGTTGAGATAATCCAGAAACAGCATCTCCGACTTGTTGACGGGCTGGAGGGGCAGCGGCAGGGGCTTGGCGGTTTTAGCATCTACTTTTTCGTAGGCTCCGCCCCGCCCTGTGGGCAGCTCCCCGGTCTCATCATAGTGGAGCAATACTTCCCGGAGCATGGATTCCGCCTTGCGCTTGTTGCCCCGGACGGTCAGACCTGTGGAGATCCACTTGATCTTCCGCTTGCCGTTGGCATCATAAAGATTGATCACGAAATAGAAACGTCCATTTTTCTCTTGGACAGACCCTGTAGTTTTCATCATAAACCTCCTTTGGGTCAACAGGCGTGCTGTCCGTTGCTGCACCCACAGCATACCACATCCAGCGACGGATTTCCAGCCGGGAAGGTGCTCTGTCCGGTGAGCAGGAACTCGATCACGCTCAGCTTCGGGATACGGTAGGTGCGGCCGATTTTAAGCGCAAACAGGCGGCGGGAACGGATTAGTTCCCCGACCGTGTGGCGGTTCAGACCAAGCATCTCCGCAGCCTGCTGAAGGCTGACGGCATCGGGGTAGCCGGGAAACATCTGGGAATAGGCATCGTTAAACTTCATAGGCACTCCTTCAGCATAAGTAGTCTAAGGTCAAAAAGTGTGTTACCTGCGGTTATATCCTTTGCAGCAAAGCTGCGGTCAGGTGGCAATGTAAAGAGAGCTGGCAGTAGTTCCAACTCCCCCATCGCAGATAAGTTCAAACCCGTCTGCGTTAATAAGTTAAGGTCTCCCATATTGGTCCTCGACTTCCCTAGGAGTGGG
>OWIV01000121.1_pt1 | contig 60162 bp, 50 predicted proteins | sample 1732831 | NCBI WGS metagenome assembly OWIV01 (sample SAMN05065757, study PRJEB22554) | human gut metagenome | biome: ENVO:2100002; feature: ENVO:00000062; material: ENVO:00002003 | host: Homo sapiens | place: USA
CGATGCGCTGTGCCAGTGCGGTCAGGTCGCTCTCGCGCTTGTCGCGGTAGCCGGCAACGTCCAGACCCAGCTTGATGTAATCGCCCTCCAGACGGTTCGCCACAAGGCTTGCCAGATAGGACAGGCTCTCCATAGTCTCGCCGCGGCGGCCGATGAGGGCGCCCAGCTTTTCACCGTCCAGACGGATGATGGTGGCCTCGCCCTTCTGCACGGCGCTGAAGGAGACGTTCTCCACGCCCATCAGGGCAATGACCTCACGCAGGTAGTCCACAGCGGCCTTGACCTTGGCGTTTTCTTCAATGTTGATGGGCTCCTCGGTCTCCTCTTCCTCAGCGGCAGGCTGCTGCGCTGCGGCAGCTTCCACAGCGGGCGCTACTGCCTCCTCGACCTTGGCTTCCGGCTCTGCCGGTGCAGCGGGTGCTTCCACCACAGGAGCAGGCGCGGCCTTCTCCTGAACAGGGGCCTTCTTTTCCTCAACGGCGGGTGCTGCCGGAGCGTCCGGCTCCTCCACGCTCACGCACACCTTGGCGGGGGTGAGCTTCAGGCCCAGAAAACCAGTCTTCTGGGGCATTTCCAGCACTTCATAGCTGACATTCAGATCGTCGGCCTGCACGCCCAGCAGGGCACAGGCTTTTGCGCGGGCTTCATCGACCGTTTTGCCGGTCGCTTCCTGCTTACGGATCATAACCGTTTTCCTCCTTCTTATTCTTTATCCTGCTTGTTCAGCTCGCTCAGCGGCACGGTGCGCTCGTCCTTGTAGCGTTCCTCGTCCAGCTTGCGGGCATACTCCAGCCGGCGCTTGTTCATTTCACTGGCGGAAAGGTTCTTTTCCGTGGTCTCGCCGGTCTTGGGATCGGTGACCTTGACGGTGGTGTTCTTCACACCGCGCTTTTCCTGCTTTTTCTTGGCAGCGATCTCGGCCTCGATCTCCTTGCGCATCTTATCGGGGTCGTACACCTTGCGCATGACCTGGGTCTGTGCGGTCATCACGATGTTGGAAATGACGTAGTACAGAGAGAATGCCAGAGGATAGGTGAAGCAGAAGAACAGGTACATCAGCGGCATCATATACATGGTCACCTTCATGCTGCCCTGCATCTGCTGGCCGCTGGCCTTCATGCTGATGTGGGTGGACAGGAGCATGGTGATGACCGACAGCAGCGGCAGCACGATGTCCAGCGACAGGCCCAGCTTGGGCACGCGGGTCAGGTCGATGCCGAGGAAGGTCATATGACGGCTGAACTCGGTGACAGTTGCGATCTGCTCCGGGGTAAAGCAGGCAGCCAGACTGCCGTTGCCTGCCACCAGCTGAGAAATAATGGTGGTATCGCGGGTGATGGCGGTAAAGGCGACACCGGAGGCAGTCAGGGCCTCACCGGCAGCGGTCAGGGCAGCAGCGCTGATGTGGAAGATGCGCTCCAGCGGATTGTACACGACGCCGATAACGCCGAACATGACCAGGAAGTTCAGCAGCATGGGCACACAGCCTGCGGTGGGGTTATAGCCGTAGTCCTGCTGCAGCTTGAGCATTTCTTCCTGCTGCTTTTCGGGCTTGTCCTTGTACTTGTTCTGGATCTCCATCATCATGGGCTGGAAGGCCGACATTTTAGCCATGCTCTTCTGCTGGCTCAGCTGCAGAGGGATCTTGACGATGTTGATGAGCAGCGTGAAGATGATGATGTCCCAGCCGTAGCTCGGGAGCAGCTTGTAGATCCACTCCATGACATAGCCGAGAGGACCGCTCAGGATGTAAAAGAAGTTCATACCTTTGTCCATTCTGCCCCGTCTGTGGCACGGGACTTGTTATTTTTTATCGTAGGACACGCTGCCCACAGTGCACCGCGTCACAAGAAGCTTTATGATCTAAAATGCCCTCCGCGTTGCTCTGGGCATATTCAGCGGAAAAATTATTTTATATTTGCGTTTGGAGCGCTCTGCGGAGCGCTCCAAACGCATTTTCACGGGAAAGGCCGTAACGGCAAACGGCATTTGCTGCTGCCGGCTGTGGCCGTCGCGCAGCGACTCAAAACCGGCGGAACACAAAAAATCCTCTAGCGCAGCGGCTTGGATTTTTTGTATGGAGCCCAACAGCTTTGGGGTTACTAGGGGCGAGCAGCCCCTAGTTCGTGCCTCCCGCGCCTCGAAAGTAGCGGGTGCTTTTCTGGTTCTCTTTTGGCACGCAAAAGAGAACATACCCGGCGGCGCTGCATTTTGCAAAAACCATGAAACTTTAAACACGCGACTACGCTCTGCACAGGAAGCCTCTATTTTTCCACCTTTTGCCTGTGCCGTGTGGAAAACAGCTTTGCGGGCTGCAGGCGGCGGGCAGGGTTCTGCCAGCGGCCCGGCTCCGGCACCGGGTCGTAGCCCCATTTGCCGAGGGGATTGCACCGGGCAATGCGCCATGCCCCCAGCAGGATGCCTTTGATGCACCCATGGGTCATGATGGCCTGCATGGTGTAGTTGCTGCAGCTGGGCGTAAAACGGCAGCTGCGGCCGATCCACGGGCTCAGGGTGTACTGATACACCCGGATCAGCCCGCACAGCGCCTTCCTGCAGGCGTTTTGCAGCCTTGTCATGCGGTGGGCTCCGCCTTTTCCGCCTTTGCCCTGCGTGCCGGGGGCACTGTGGCGGGCGGCGGTGCATCCGGACGTTTGGCCTTATCGGGCAGACCGGCCTGCGCGAACAGCTTTGCCACTACGCTGCTCAGCTGCCAGCTCTTCAGCCGCGGGGTCATGCCCCGGGCCACAAAGACCAGATCATAGCCGCCGATGTTGTAATCCAGATGCTCGTCGATGGCCGCCTTCATTACGCGGCGGGCCCGGTTGCGCTGCACGGCGTGGCCGATCTTTTTGGTGGCGGTCAGGCCCACGCGGGTCTTTTTGCCGCGGGTCTTCAGCACGTACATCACAAGGGCCGGGTTCACGTAGGACTTGCCGCGGGCATACACTCTGCCAAACTCGCTGTTGCGGCGGATGGGACGATAGCGCATGGTTCCGCGCCTCCTTTCCGTGACTGGGAACGCACCCGAAAGGTGCATTCTTCAGCCAGTATATCAAAAATTTTTCTACTTTGAAAGCCCATGCGGGCAATTTTACAAAAATTCTTTCAAGAATCCGGCAGTTTTCCGATCCTCAAAAAAAAAATAAGACCGCCAATCCAGTATCAGCGGTCTTTTGTGCGCATATTCATTTCTGCGCCGGATCCCGTCATAAAGGCAGAGATCAGACAGTCAGGCTCTTGCGGCCCTTTGCACGGCGAGCATTGATGACCTTGCGGCCGTTCTTGGTGCTCATGCGGGTCAGAAAGCCATGAACTTCCTTGCGCTGACGCTTCTTGGGCTGAAAAGTTCTCTTCATGGTTGTATCCTCCGTAAAAACTTATCCCCGGTATGGGGTCTGATGCGGTCCCAGATTGGGGACAGGCTTGCAATTCAACAGTATATCGCATAGTATGGCGTTCTGTCAAGCATTTTTTTCGCTTTTCCGCAAACTTTTTGCGGATTTTTCTGTGAAAAGATTTTCAACTTTTTCACCATTTTGCCGTGGAAAACTCTATTGCCACAAGATATTGTGGCCCGGTTTTGACCCGGACACAACGGCCCCGCAGGGGCTTTTCTTATGTATTATAAATTACATTATAGAAATATGGACGCACAGCCATTTTTGTGGTATACTAACCTGGTATCAGCAGCATTGTTGAAAACTTTAACGGAGTGGATGTTTTATGGATTCTTTCAAGGACGTTTTAGAGGCCGCGCAGGCGTACTGCAAAACGCAGATGGCCGAGCCGACCTATAATCTCTATATCGACGGGTTGGAGCCCATCAGCTTTGAGGACTCCAGCCACATCACCCTTTCGGTGCGCAACGACTTCATCTGCAAGATCGTGACGGACCGTTATCTTGGCCTGCTCAAGGAGGCCTTCAAGACCGTGCTGGGCTTTGACGTGGACATCACGCTGGTGGTGCCCAGCACCCCGCCCCACGAGGTGGTGCTGGCCCAGCAGTACGAGGCAAATCCCGCCTCCCCGCAGGGCAACTACGAGTTCACCTTCGAGAACTTCATCAAAGGCCCCTCCAACCAGTTTGCGTTTGCTGCTGCGCAGGCGGTGGCGGCCAATCCCTCCGGCGCCTACAACCCGCTGTTCATCTACGGCGGCTCCGGTCTGGGCAAGACCCATCTGCTCACCGCCATCCAGACCGAGATCAAGCGCACCCACCCCGACTTCGTCATCATGTATGTTACCTGCGAGCAGTTCACCAATGAGCTGATCGCCGCCATCCGCGCCGGCAGCACCGAGGACTTCCGCATGAAGTACCGTGTGGCAGACCTGCTGCTGGTGGACGATATCCAGTTCATCGCCGGCAAGGAGTCCACCCAGGAGGAATTTTTCCACACCTTCAACTCCCTGCACGACGCACACAAGCAGATCGTCATTGCCTCCGACCGCCCGGCCAAGGAGATCAAAAGTCTGGAAGAGCGTCTGCGCACCCGCTTTGAGTGGGGCCTGACCGCCGACGTGCAGCCGCCGGATTTTGAGACCCGGGTGGCCATCGTCAAGCGCAAGGCAGAGCTTCTGCATCTGGACCTGCCCGAGGATGTGGCCGAGTTCATCGCCAACCACCTGAAGAACAACATCCGCCAGCTGGAAGGCGCCGTGAAAAAGCTGAACGCCTACTACATGCTGGAAGGCATCCAGCCGGTCATCAGCGTGGCCCAGAATGCCATCAAGGACATCCTCAACGAGACCCAGCCGGTGCCGGTCACCATCGAGAAGATCATCGGCGAGGTGTCCCGCACCTTCAACGTCTCCCCTGCCGACATCCGCGGCACCAAGCGCAACGCCAACGTTGCCTCTGCCCGCCGCGTGGCCATCTACATCCTGCGGGAGGTCACCGGCATGAGCATGGAGGAGATCGGCCGCGAGTTCTCCGGCCGTGATCATTCCACCATCGTCTACTCCCTCAAGACCATGGAGCGGGACATGAAGAACGACCAGCACCTGCGGGAGACCGTCAGCGACATCATCAAAAACGTGAAGGCCTGACCGGGGAAAACGGGGTAAAAGTCATACTCATTTTGACCTCTAACCCCAAAATATGGGGAAAAACCGGAAGAAAATGGGGAAAAACGGCCCATATCTTGTGGTAAAAACGCAAACCTTTCCACACTTTCCACAGAGTTTTCAACATTCAACCTGTGTTCTCCACATAGGCTGTGGAAAGAAGGGGTCTTTCTCACCTTTCCACGATCCATTCACAACACATTCACAATGCCGTGGAAACCCAAACCCCCGCATTCCGACAAGACTTTTCCAAGTTTTCCACAAGTTCCCCACCCCCTACTACGGTTACTACAACAAGTTCAATAAGATAGACCGATCCGGAGACTGCATTCCAACCCAAAACAGCATCCGGACCCGGAAAACAAAGGAGAGAATTCAGTTTGAACATCGTATGTGACAAAGTTCTGCTGAGCGCAGCCATCGATGGTGTGTCCAAAGCCGTCACCATGCGTTCAGCGATCCCCGTTCTGGAAGGCATTCTGCTCAAGGCCGAGGGCTTCCAGCTCAACCTGACCGGCTACGATCTGGAAATGGGCATCGTGACCACCATCGAAGCCAATGTGAAGGAAGCCGGCGAGGTGGTGCTGAATGCAAAGCTGCTCAGCAGCATGATCAGCCGGATGCCTGCCGGTCAGGTGGCCATCACCTCTGCCGAAAACGGCAAAACCACCATCCAGAGCGGCGTCGTCCAGTTCGAGATCCAGTCCATGCCGGCCAGTGATTTCCCCGAGCTGCCCAACACCGGAGCGGAAGAGACCCTGACCATCAAGACCGGCGTGCTGAAAGATATGATCGATCGTACGTTGTATGCGGTCAGTCAGGACGAGAAAAAGCCCGCCCATACCGGTGAGCTGTTCGAGATCCTGCCCGACAAACTGACCGTGGTGGCACTGGACGGCTACCGTCTGGCCATCGTGGAGCGCCCGGTCACGGCGGTGAAGGATATCCGCATCATTGTGCCCAGCAAGACCATGACTGAGGTCTCCCACCTGCTGCCCAACGATGACGAGGAGCTGGTGCACATCAGCGCCAACCGCCGCTATGTGGTCTTTATGGCGGGCGGCTACACCATCATGAGCCGCCTGATCGAGGGCGAGTTCCTCAACTACCGCAACGTGATCCCCGCCGACAGCCGCACCCGCGTGACCATCGACACCAAGGAGTTTGTCGAGACCATCGAGCGTGCTTCGCTGATTATTACAGAGCGTTTAAAAAATCCCCTCCGCATCTCCTTTACAGAGGGTAAAGTCGTCGTCCGCTGCCAGACCAACCTTGGCCGCGTGGTGGATGAATTCAACGCCGACTGCGAGGGCGACGAGGTGGAGATCGGCTTCAACAACCGCTATCTGCTGGACGCGCTGCGCAACGCCCGCACCGATAAGGTCCGCATGGAGATCAGCGGCCCTCTGAGCCCGGTAAAGGTGCTGCCTGCCGAGGGCAGCGATTTCCTGTATCTGGTGCTGCCGGTGCGCTTCAAGAACGATTAAGAGGGATAATTTATGCAGAAAATTCTCATCCATACGGAGTTTATCAAGCTGGATGCCCTGCTGAAATATGCAGGCCTGTGCGAGACCGGCGGCGAAGCCAAGGAGCTGGTGCAGGGCGGTGCCGTGAAGGTGAACGGCGAGGTGTGCACCATGCGCGGCAAAAAGTGCCGTGCCGGTGACGTAGTGGAGCTGGACGGCCAGACCGTGGAAGTCGGGCAGGGGCAGTAATGCGTCTGCTGTCACTGGAAGTGGCCAACTACCGCAATATTGCGGCGGCGCAGCTGGAGCCGGGCCGGGAGCTGACCGTGATCTGCGGCAACAATGGCCAGGGCAAGACGAACCTCTTGGAGGCCATCTGGCTGCTGACCGGCGGCAAAAGCTTCCGGGGCGGCAAGGATGCCGAGCTTGTGCGCCGCGGGGAAACATTCGCGGTGCTGGAAGCCGTCACCCAGCGCACCCGGCAGGAGGATCAGGAGCCGGACGACCCGGCCAGAGTGCGCATCACGGTAGGCACGCCGGACGCACAGCGGCCCGGGCGGTATGCATCGATGAACGGTGCACCGCCCAAACGGGCGGCAGGCCTTGCGGGCAGCTTTCCGGCTGTGGTGTTCGACCCCGGGCACCTGAGCCTTGTCAAAGGGGCGCCGGAAGGACGGCGGCGGTTTCTGGACGCGGCGCTGTGCCAGCTGTACCCCGGCTACCTTGCCACCTACCGCCGCTATGTGCGGGCATTGCAGCAGAAAAACGCGCTTCTGCGTCATTCTGCAGGCGGCACAGAGCGCCCGTGGGCAGAAAAATGTGCCCTGCTGGAGGTGCTGAACGTGGAGCTTGCAGCGCAGGGCGAGGCCATCCAGAAGCGGCGGCGGGAGTATCTGGCCCTGCTTGGCCCGCTGGCCTGCGCCAACTACGCCGAGCTTTCCCACGGGGCAGAGCGCATGGCAGTGCACTATGCCGCCCAGTTTGAGCCGGGCGGGTTGTCCGCACTTTTGAAGCAGCGCCAGAACGAAGAGCTGCGCGCCGGGCAGAGCCTGTGCGGCATCCACCGCGAGGATGTTGAGCTGCTGCTGGACGACCAGCCCGCAAAGGTGTTTGCAAGTCAGGGACAGCAGCGCAGCGTGGTGCTGAGCCTGAAAATGGCCGAAGCGGCCGCCGCTGCCCGGATCACCGGAGAGCACCCGGTGCTCCTGCTGGACGATGTGCTCAGCGAGCTGGACGAGGGCCGCAAGCAGTATCTGCTGACCCGCATGAAGGAAAAGCAGACCTTCGTCACCAGCTGCGATGATACCGCGTTCCTGAAAACGGACGGCGAGGTGTACCGCATGAACGGCGGTGTGCTGAGCCGGGCCTGACCGGGACAAATGCTGCAAAAGTCCATACGAAACCTGTGCATAAACAGCGTTTTATGCATGAGCTGCCGGAATGAGGAAAATACTGTATGTATATTCATCTGGGGCGCGACTACGTACTGAATGACCGGGATATCATCGGCATCTTCAACATGGAGACCACCACCATCACCCCCCGGGGCCGGGAATTTCTGAACTATGCCCAGAAGAACGGCGCGGTGGTGAGCCTTTCGGACGAGCTGCCCCAAAGCTATGTGCTGGCAGACGGCGCGGTGGTGGATACGGTCTATCTTTCCGAGCTGTCCCCTGCCGCCATGCGCCGCAGAGCCGAAAAGATGGTGGAGTGAAATTTGCAGAAAACGGGCGGAAAACCCACAGAAAAAGAGGGATGGGAAAGCCCCGGAACTGCCCGGAAAGCCGCACCGCGCCAGCCGGAACGCCCTCTGCGGACAGCGGGCGAAAACACAACAAAACTGCGAGAAAAAAGGACACCCTGGTGTACTGGTTCCCGCTTTGCTATAATTTGAAAAAACAAACGCAAAAACGAACAAAAGGGAGAAAGGAAATGGCAGAAGAAATCATTACCAGCACGAATGCCGAAACCGCTACCGACCATGAGTATAATGCCAGCGAGATCCAGGTCCTGAAGGGTCTGGAAGCGGTGCGCAAGCGCCCGGGCATGTATATCGGCTCCACCGGCGAGCGGGGCCTGCATCATCTGGTCTACGAGATCGTGGACAACGCCATCGATGAAGCGCTGGCCGGCTACTGCGACCACATCGAGGTGAAGATCCTCAAGGACAACATCATTCAGGTCACGGATAACGGCCGCGGCATTCCTGTGGACATTCAGGCCGACACCGGCCTGCCCGCTGTCACCGTCGTTTACACCATCCTGCACGCCGGCGGCAAGTTCGGCGGCGAGAACTCCGGCTACAAGGTGGCCGGCGGCCTGCACGGCGTGGGTGCTTCGGTGGTCAATGCCTGCTCCGAGTGGCTCACCGTCGATGTGCGCCGCGACGGCAAGGAGTACGAGCAGACCTTCCGCCGCGGCGACCCGGACGGCCCGCTCAAGTGCATCGGCACCGTAGCCGACGGCGTCACCGGCACCCGGGTCACCTTCAAGCCGGACCCGGAGATGTTCAAGGATACCACCGTGTACGACTTCGACACGCTGGAAAAGCGCCTGCGGGAGGAAAGCTTCCTGAACGCCGGTGTCAAGATCACCCTGACCGATGAGCGTGAGATGTACACTCCTGTACTGGAGGACGGCAAGGAGGGCGACCCCTGCTACCGCACCGAGGTCATGTGCTACGAGGGCGGCATCAAGAGCTTCGTTACCTATCTGGGCGAGAAGCGCAAGCTGGATGTGCTGCATCCCAACGTCATCTACCTCAAGGGCCAGACCGACCGCGGCATGGCGGAGATCGCACTGCAGTACAATTCCAGCTACAATGAGCTGCTGCTGAGCTTTGCCAACAATGTCAACACCCCGGACGGCGGCACCCACGAGGAGGGCTTCAAGAACAGCCTGACCCGCGTGTTCAACGATTACGGCCGCAGCCATGGCCTGCTGAAGGACAAGGACGAGAACCTGTCCGGTGCAGACGTCCGCGAGGGCCTGATCTGCGTGATCTCGGTCAAGCTGCAGGAGGCGGAATTTGAGGGCCAGACCAAGGCAAAGCTGGGCAATACCGAGATCCGCACTCTGGTTTCCAACATGGTCTACTCCAAGCTGATGGAGTTCTTTGAGGAGAACCCCGGCGTGGCAAAGGCCATCTTTGAAAAGGCCACTCAGGCCGCCCGTGCCCGCGCCGCTGCCAAAAAGGCCCGCGAACTGGTGCGCCGCAAGAGCGCGCTGGAGACCAGCCGGATGCCCGGCAAGCTGGCAGACTGCCGCGAAAAAGACCCCAGCCGCACCGAAATTTTCATCGTCGAGGGCGACTCTGCAGGCGGTTCCGCCAAGATGGGCCGCGACTCGGCCATTCAGGCCATCCTGCCGCTGTGGGGCAAGATGCTGAACGTGGAAAAGGCCCGCGCCGATAAAATCTACGGCAACGACAAGCTGATGCCGGTGGTGCTGGCACTGGGCTGCGGCATTGGGGACGAGTTCGATATCTCCAAGCTGCGCTACGATAAAGTGTTCATCATGGCCGATGCTGATGTGGATGGCTCCCACATCTGTACCCTGATGCTCACCTTCTTCTTCCGCTATATGCGCCCGCTCATCGAGCAGGGCCATGTGTATGTGGCCCAGCCGCCCCTGTTCAAGGTGCAGAAGGGCAACACCATCAAGTATGCCTACAACGACGCCGAAATGGCCGTGCTTTCGCAGGAGATGCCGGGTGCCAAGGTGAACCGCTATAAGGGCCTTGGTGAGATGAACCCCGAACAGCTGTGGGAGACCACTATGAACCCGGATAACCGCGTGATCGTGCAGATCACCATTGACGACGCCGAGAAGGCCGACGAAGCCTTTACCATCCTGATGGGCGATCAGGTGGAGCCCCGCCGCCGCTTTATCGAGACCAACGCCCAGTACGCAAAGCTGGACGTGTAAGAAAACCCTCTCAGGCGCTGACGCGCCAGATTCCCCCTTTTGTCACCTGCGGTGACATTTCTCCCCGGCCGGGGAGAATCTGTCCCGGAGCGGGGGAAGTCTTCCCTCAAGGGGGAAGCCTTCAGGCAAAAAGATAAACATTTCCTTCTCACGCAAAAAAGCTCCCCCTTTTCGGGGGAGCTGGCAATGCCGTAAGGCATTGACTGAGAGGGTATGATCCTACGGAGGAAACAATGGAAGAAGATTATGTGATGATACCGGGCAGCGGAACCAAAAAGATCATCCGCGATGTCAAAAAGGAGATCGAGACCGCATTTCTGGACTACTCCATGTCGGTCATCGTGTCCCGCGCTCTGCCCGACGTGCGCGACGGCCTGAAACCCGTCCACCGCCGCATTCTGTACACCATGCATGAGCGCGGCAACGACCCCAGCCATCCCTACCGCAAATCCGCCGACACCGTTGGTGCGGTGCTGGGCTCTTACCATCCCCACGGCGACGCATCGGTCTACGATGCCATGGTCCGTCTGGCACAGGATTTCTCTCTGCGCTATCCGCTGGTGGATGGTCAGGGTAACTTTGGTTCTGTGGACGGCGACCCCCCGGCTGCCTACCGTTACACCGAGGCCCGCATGAGCCGCATGGCGGTGGAGATGCTGACCGATATCGAGAAGGACACCATCGACTGGGACCCCAACTTTGACGAGACCAAGAAGGAGCCCAGCGTGCTGCCCTGCCGCTTCCCCAACCTGCTGGTCAACGGCAGTCAGGGCATCGCGGTCGGCATGGCCACCAACATCCCGCCCCACAACCTGAGCGAGGTCATTGACGGCTGCATCGCCTATATCGACGACCCGGACATCGACCTGCCCGGCCTGATGGAATACATCAAGGGCCCGGACTTCCCCACTGCCGGCATCATCATGGGCCGCAGCGGCATCCGCGCCGCCTACGCCACCGGCCGGGGCAAAATCACCCTGCGGGGCCGCGCCACCATCGAGGAGACCAAGAACGGCCGCACCCAGATCATCATTACCGAGATCCCCTATATGGTCAACAAGGCCCGCCTCATCGAGAATATGGCCGACCTTGTCAAGGAGAAGCGCATTGAGGGCATCACCGGCCTGAACGATGAGACCAACCGCAAGGGTATGCGCATCGTGGTGGACATCCGCAAGGACGCCAACGCGCAGGTCATCCTGAACCAGCTGTACCAGTACACCCAGCTGCAGGATACCGTGGGCGTCATCATGCTGGCCATCGATCACAAGGTGCCCAAGGTGCTCACCCTGAAGCAGATGCTGCAGAAATACGTGGAATTTCAGGACGAGGTGGTGCGCCGCCGCACCCAGTACGACCTGAAAAAGGCCAAGGAGCGCGCCCACATTCTGGAAGGCCTGAAGAAGGCCACCGACATCGTGGACGAGCTGATCGCCACCATCCGCGCCTGCAAGGGCGGCATGGCAGAGGCCAAGGCTGCCATCATGGAGCAGTTCGGCTTTGACGACCCGCAGGCAGATGCCATCGTCAAGCTGCAGCTGGGCCGTCTGGCAGGCCTTGAGATTTTGAAAATCGAGGAAGAGCTTGCCAGCCTGCAGGCCAAGATCGAGAACTGGGAAGCCATTCTGGCGGATGACGCCCGTGTGCTTGCCATCGTCAAGGACGAGCTGCTGGAAATGAAGAAGCGCTTCGGCGACGAGCGCCGCACCGAGATCCAGTCGGTCACCGGCGAGGTGGATATCGAGGACCTGATCGCCGAGGAGCAGTGTGTCTACACCCTGACCGAGGCCGGCTATATCAAGCGCCAGCTCAAGGCCACCTATCAGGCACAGCGCCGCGGCGGACGCGGCATCTCCGGCATGACCCGCAAGGAAGAGGACATCGTGCAGGAGATGTTCGTAGGCTCCACCCACGACTATGTGCTCTTTGTCACCGACCGGGGCCGTCTGTTCCGCATCAAGGGCTATACCATTGCCGAGGGCAGCCGCACCAGCAAGGGCAGCAACATCGTCAACCTGCTGCAGCTGGCCGAGGGCGAAAAGGTCACCAACATGATCTGCCAGTCGAAGGAAGCCGACACTGAGGGCGGCTTTGTGACCATGGTCACGAAGCAGGGCCTCATCAAGCGCACCCCGCTGGAACAGTATGCCAACATCCGCAAGTCCGGCCTGATCGGCATTGCCCTGAACGAGGGCGATGCACTGGCATGGACCCGCCTGACCTCCGGCCACGATATGCTCATCGTTGCCACCCGCAACGGTCAGGCCATCCGCTTCAACGAAGAGGATGCACGTCCCATGGGCCGCAGCGGCCACGGCGTGCGCGCCATCCGTCTGGCCGAAGGCGATGAAGTTGTGGGTGTGTGCATCTGCCGCGAGGGCGGCACGGTGCTCACCGTCACCGAGAACGGCAAGGGCCGCCGGTCGGACATCGACACCTACCGCATCACCGCACGCGGCGGCAAGGGCATCCGCAACTACGATGCCGCCAAGGATAAGGTGGCTGCGGTCAAGATCGTGGACGATGTGGACGACGTGCTGCTGAGCAGTCAGGAGGGCATCATCATCCGTCTGCACGCCAACGAGATCCCGCTGCAGAGCCGCTACGGCTCCGGCGTGCGGGTAATGCGTCTGGGAGAGAACGACAAGGTGATGGTGCTGGCCCGCACCGACCACGACGACGAGGCACAGACCGAGCAGATCGACACCTCCGACGCCGATGCCGAGCCCACCGCAGAGCAGCTGGCCGCTATGGAGGCCGCCGATGCAGCTTCTGCCGCCGAGACTCCGGAAGCGGACGATAAGAGCGAAGAATAACGGCATAGAGAAGCCCATTTTTCCTATACGTCCCTATCCGTGAAAAAGCGTTTGGAGCGCTCCGCAGAGCTTGTCGGGGCAAAGCCCCTCCATCTGCTTACGCAGACCGCTCTGCCGCTTAAAAGCCCCACTGGGGCTTTCATTGCTGCGCAAACGCGGTCGCTCCAAACGCAGAATTAAAAAATATATTTCCGCTGAAAAGGCCAGAGCGCAAGCGGCGGCCATTTTAAATCGTAATTTAGAAAAATCCCCGCAGATGCCTTTGTGCTGTCTGCGGGGATTTTTTGCACTTTTCAGCGGCGGAAAAACAATGTATAATAGAAGCAGCATGTGTCGGAAAAACACGAATGTGAGACGAGGAACAGAAACATGACAGAACAAAAGCGTCCGGAGATCAGCATCATCGTAGCGGTGTATAAAGGCGAAAAATATCTGAATGGGTGCGTTGACGCTATTTTGAACCAAACTTTCAGGGATTTTGAAGTGATTCTGGTGGACGATGGCTCCCCGGATAACTGTCCCGCCATGTGTGATGCCATTGCAAAAAGAGACAGCCGGGTCAGAGTGATCCATCAGAAAAACAAAGGTGTGGACGGTGCCAAAAATGCGGGCATTGACAGTGCCCGTGGAAATTGGATCGGATTTGTGGATCAGGACGATCTCATCGATAAGACCTACTATGAAAAACTGTACCATGCGGCCCAGCAGGCCGGCGCGGAGATCGCCGTCAGCAATATTTTATACATGGAAGCGGATGGCTCGGCAAGTGTGTATAAAGACCTCCCGCTCCGCGATGAGGTATTGACTGCTGCCGAAGCGGCCCGGCGGATCCGTGCAACACCGATGGTTCATGTGACAAGCAAGCTGCAGCGGCAGGAACTGGTAAAAGCAAACCGCTTTCTCGATGGAAAAGATTATGAAGATGCATTTATGTCTTCGGCTATTCTGGAACAGATCAATAAAGTGGCATGTCTGGCAGAACCGCTTTACCATTTCCGGATCAATCCTCAAAGTGTTACGCATAGAAAAATCATTCTGAAAAATCTGGATGAGATCGAAGCAAATTACAGGATGCTTCAGTGCACGATGAAGTACGGCCAAAAAGATGCGGCATACCTGCAGTATGCAGTTATGAAGGGCTATTTCAAAAAGATCATGAAAAACCTTCCCCCGGAAGACCGGAATGACCCGAAGGTACAGCAGACCATCGATCTGATCCGCAAGGCAGAAACAGAGGTCAGACAGGCCGGGGCAGATACCCTGCGCAATAAGCTGGAAGCGGCCGTGTGGTTCCGGAACAAAACCGTTTATTATCACCTGAAAGGCTGGGCCTGATCAGAAGTCGTGAAGGAGAGAATGTTGTGAGTGAAAAGAGAGCGGAGAGCCGCCCGGAGATCAGCATCATCGTGCCGGTGTACAAGGTGGAACGATATCTGAACGAGTGCATCGACTCCATCCTTGCCCAGACCTTCACGGATTTTGAGCTGATCTTGGTAGACGACGGCTCCCCGGACGGCTGCCCTGCCCTGTGCGATGCGGCGGTAGCAAAGGACAGCCGCATCCGGGTCATTCACAAACCGAACGGCGGGGTAAGCTCAGCCCGCAACGCCGGGCTGGATACTGTCCGCGGAAACTGGATCGGCTTTGTGGATTCGGATGATTCCATCGATCCCTCTTACTATGAAAAGCTGCATCAAGCTGCGGTGCAGTCTGGTGCAGAGATCGCAATTGGAGATATCCTCTATTTTGAGGCGGATGGTTCACTGAGCGGATATCAGGAAAAAGCACTCCGGACAGAGGTGATCTCCGGGGACGAGGCCATCCACCGGATGCGGCTCACACCATTTATCCACCTGACGACTCGTCTGCATCGTCGGGAACTTTTTGATACACTCCGTTTTCCGGTGGGCAAAAACTATGAGGATGCCTTTACGACACCGCTGATTCTGGAACAGGTCACAAAAGCCGCCTGCGTAGGAGAACCGCTTTATCATTACAAATTCAACCCTGTGGGGATCGTGAGGACGAAGTTCGATTTTAAAAATTTGAATGAAGTGTACGCGAACTACGCTTTGCTGGAATGCGCCTTGAGACATGGAAAGAAGGACACTGCTTATCTGCAGTATATCATTATGAAAAACTTTGCCCGGAAGATACGCAGGCAGCTGCCGCCGGAAAAAAGAAATGATGCACAGGTACAGCAGATGGAAGCCTGCCTGAAAAAGGCAGAGGCCGAGGTAAAGCAGGCAGGGGCATTCACGGTGCAGAACTGGCTGGAAGCAGAGCTGCGGGCAGTCAATGCGCCGCTGTATAACCGCTGCAAATATAAGATCCGGCAGACAAAACCGAAAAAATGCAGGTAAGGAGAAACCGTTGTGAGTGAGCAGAAGGTCAGAAACCGTCCCGAGATCAGCGTCATCGTGCCGGTGTACCGGGTGGAAAAATACCTGAATGACTGCATTGATTCCATCCTTGCCCAGACCTTTGCGGATTTTGAGCTGATTCTGGTGGACGACGGCTCCCCGGACAGCTGCCCTGCTTTGTGCGATGCTGCAGCGGCAAGGGACAGCCGCATCCGGGTCATCCACCAGAAAAACCGCGGCCTGAGCGGCGCCCGCAATGCCGGGCTGGACGCGGCAGAGGGCGAATGGATCGCCTTTGTGGATTCGGACGATATGCTGCTGCCGCAGGCGCTGGAAAAGGCCCACAGCACAGCGGAAAAGACCGGTGCGGATGTGGTATTGTACGGCTTTGCGTTCACCGACGAAAACGGCAAGGTCTATGATGGATGGGATACGACCCAGTACGATGAGGTCATCCCGCAGCAGGAGATCTACAACCGGCTGGTCATCGGCATGTATCAGTCCATGTGCAATAAGCTTTTCCGGCGGGAACTGTTCGACGGCCTGCGCCTGCCGGAGGGCAAAAAGTTTGAGGACACCTACACCGCACCCCGGATCTATGAGCGGGTGCAGAAGATGGCCAGCATCCCGGAGTCACTGTACCAGTACCGGCAGGTGCCGGAGAGCATCATGCACAGCAACTATTCGGTAAAAACACTGGACCGGGTGGAAGCCTGCTACCAGATGTTTCTGGGCATGTACCGGCACAACGCAGAGACCCTGTGCGAAGCCTACCGCACCGTGCTGACCGCCCTTGTGGATATCTGGTGGCACCTGACCCCGGAGGAGCGCAGAAGCCCCCGGATGAAAGAGTGCATGGGATATGAACGGGACGCACGGCATAAGCTGTGGCAGGCCCGGGCCATCACCCTGCGGGGGATCTCGGATACGATCCGGTACACAAGATCGCCCGCAAAGTATCTGGAACTGCGCAGAGAACGGCAGGCAAAACTGCAGAACCTGAAATGACGAGGAAGTTACCGTGAAAGAACAGCACCCGACCCGGCCCGAAAGCAGGAAAACCATCAGCATCATCGTGCCGGTATATAAGACAGAGCGTTTTCTGAACGCCTGCATCGCTTCCATTCTTGCCCAGACCTTCACGGATTTTGAGCTGATTTTGGTGGACGATGGCTCTCCGGACGGCAGCCCTGCCCTGTGCGATGCCGCAGCGGCAAAGGACAGCCGCATCCGGGTCATTCACCAGAAAAACCGTGGCCTGAGCGGGGCACGCAATGCCGGGCTGGACGCGGCAGAGGGCGAATGGATCGCCTTTGTGGATTCAGACGACACCATCACGCCGGACTTCTGTGCAAAGCTTTACCATGCGGCGCAGGAGGCCGGTGCACAGATGGCTGTGTGCAATTACCGGCAGGTGGACGAAGCACTGACCCCCATCCGGGAGCAGTATCTGCATGTGCGGCGGGAGGTGCTGACCCCGGAGCAGGCATTGGAGCACAGCACCCTTCTGCCCTACATGGTGGTGTGGAACAAGCTGTATCACCGCAGCATCTTTGCGCAGCTGCGCTTTGCAGAGGGCAAACTGAACGAGGACACCCTGCTGATCGCCTACGCCTACGAAAAAGCAGAAAAGATCGCCAACATCCCGGATGCGATGTACCTCTACCGCAAGGTGGCGGGCAGCATCGTGAACAGCAAAGTCACCCTGCGCAATCTCGACCGGGTGGAGGCAAACTATGCGGTGTTCGAGTGCGCCCGCCGCCATGGCGTCACCGGCTCGCTGTGCGAGCTGTACTGGGTGCTGCTGCACTCGCTCATCGATGTGGGCTCCCACCTGACGGCGCAGGAGCGGAAAACGCCCCGGATGCAGCAGGCCCGGGAGTATGAGCGCCGCGCCCGCCGGGCACTGCGGCAGGAGCATGCCGTCACCCTGCAGGCGCTGGGCAATACCCTGTGCTTTATCCTTTCGCAGGACCGGTATTTTGAGACCCGCTGGAAAAACAGGACCTGAAGGCGATTGTTTCTAAAAATGGTTTCCACGGTTTGTCTGGACTTCCGGCGCGGGATATGCTACAATAACAGAACGATCACAAATACCCGTGGGGGAGTAGCAAGCGCCAGTTGCAGACGGCGCAGCAAGTCAACACAATGACCGGTGGTTTCGGTCTGGCTTGCTTTAATTTGCGAGACTCATGTGTTTTTGGCGCGCAGAATGCCGCCCGTGCACATGGAGTCGATGATAAAAATTGACCCGGCTTCGGACGTGCAGGTGCGCCCGAGGCCGGGTTTTGTATTGCCCGATATTCTGGTCAGATTCAGGAGGCAGACAATATGGAATGGAGCTTTGTATTTTTCCTCAACAGCGCCCTGCTGGGCGTGGGCCTTGCAATGGATGCGTTTTCGGTGTCGATGGCAAACGGCCTGCACGACCCCCGCATGAGCAGGGGGACCATGTGCAGGATCGCGGGCACCTTTGCCCTTTTTCAGGCGGTCATGCCCATGACTGGCTGGGTGTGCGTGCACACCATCGTGGAGATGTTCTCTTCCTTTGAAACATTCATCCCGTGGATCGCGCTGGCACTGCTGGGCTACATTGGCGGCAAGATGCTTGTGGATGGCATCCGGGGCGAGGAAGCCGAAGAGGCTGCAGAGCTCAGCGCCGGTGCACTGCTCATGCAGGGCGTCGCCACCAGCATCGATGCGCTCTCGGTGGGTTTTACCATTTCGGAGTACGGCTGGCTGATGGCGCTGGCGGCATCGCTCATCATTGCGGGGGTCACATTCTTCCTCTGCATGGCGGGCCTGCGCATCGGCAAAAAGTTCGGCACGAAGCTTTCCGGCAAGGCGTCCATTCTGGGCGGCATGATCCTCATTGGCATTGGTCTGGAGATCTTTATTTCCGGGGTACTGTGATAGAGTTGATTTGGTGACTTCCTGCGCAGAGTATAGTCGCGTGTTTAAAGTTTAATGACTTTTGCAAGATGCAGCACCGCTGGGCATGTTCTCTTTTGCGTGCCAAAAGAGAACCAGAAAAGCACCCGCTACTTTCGAGGCGCGGGAGGCACGAATCAAGGGCTGCTCGCCCTTGATAATCCCAAAGAAGAAAGGCTCCATACAAAAAATCCAAGTCGCTGCGCTAAAGGATTTTTTGTGTTCCGCCGATTTCGAGTCGCTGACGCGACGAACCGTAAGGGCAACCGTGTATGTTATCTGCTAACGTAAATGCTCCCGCAGGGAACCAACGACAGCAGATGCCGTTTGCCGTAATGACCCCCTTCTCGTGAAAATGTGTTTGGAGCGGCCCGCAGGCCGCTCCAAACACAAATATAAAAATAATATTTCCGCTGAAAATGCCCAAAGCAACGCGGCGGGCATTCCAAATGGTCATTGTTCCACATAGAACAATGACTTTTCCGGCTCAAAGTAGTCGGCGTATTCCTCGGTCAGCTTGGAGCCCAGCCGCCGGATGCCGCCGTAAAGGTGCTTTTCCACCAGCGGCTCAAAGGCGGCAAGGTCGCACCGCTCAATGGCATCCAGCAGGCTCCGGTGATCTGCGATCACTTCCGCAAGCCCGCCGCTGGTGATGGTGTCCAGCATCCGGAAGCGGCTGTAGTCGGCGTGGGCATTCTGCAGGGTGCTCCACAGATACATCTTGTCCATGGCGGCAAACCATGTCCCGTGCAGGGTGCGGTCGGCCTCGTACAGCCGGTTGTAATCGGGCTCTTCCGTGGCGGCAAGGGCCGCATAGGCCTCCACCCGTCTGCGGATGAGCGCCCGCTGTTCGGGGGTGCACTGTGGCGCAAAATCCCGCAGGATGCGGGCCTCCACGGCGGTGCGCTCGTAGATCAGCTCGTCCACGATGCGGCGGTTCAGCCGGGTGACGGTGGTGCCCTTATAGGGCACGATCTTCACCAGCCCGTTTTCCTGCAGTTTCTGCAAAACCACCCGGATCATGCTGCGGGGGGCCGCAAAGCGGGTACACAGCGGGTTTTCGCTCAGCAGGGAGCCGGGGCGGATGGTCAGATCGATGATCTCCCGCTCCAGCACGGCGTAAATTTCAGCATCGGTTCTATATTGTTCCATACCTCTCACCTAATGAAAATGATGTATTCCTTTAGCGGGCTCGCCCTCTCAGCCTCGCCTTGCTCGGCAGCTCTCCCAAAGGGAGAGCCTTTGGCAGTCCACGCGGACTGTATCTCTATGCCAAGGCCTCTCCCTTTGACAGACTCCCCCGGTCGGGGGAGGTGGCACGAAGTGCCAGAAGGGGAACAAGGTGGCTTTGCGAAGCAAAGACGGAGAGGGCTAGGATGCTGACCGTATACAACAATCTTATTCTAAAAACTCTTTCCACGGTGCGGCGTCCGGCAGGGGCAGGCTGAACTGCAGGGGCCTGCCGGTATCCGGATGTCGGAACTGCAGGCCGCAGCTCTGCAGAGCGATGTCTCCCTTTACCCGGCTGCCATACTTGCCGTCGCCGGAGAGCGGATGCTTCCGGGCAGCGAACTGTACCCGGATCTGATGGGTGCGACCGGTGTGCAGAGCGATGCCCGCAAGGCTCGTGTCCCCTGCTGTTTTCAGGATGCGGTATTCCAGAACGGCTTCCCGCACGCCCTTGCGGGGGCGGCTGACCGGGAACACCCGGCCCCGGCGGCTGTCCTTGAACAGCCAGTCCCGCAGGGTACCTTCGGTGGGCAGTGCTTCGTCCGGCCCGCCTGCAATGACGGCGCGGTACTGCTTGATGAACTGCGGCTCTTCTGCCCTGCCCTCGGCCCGGCCGTCCTGCACAGCGTAGGCGTTCTGGCTCTGGGTGATCTGACGGCTGAGTGCGGCCGCAGCTCCGGGCGTGCGGGCAAACACCATCAGGCCGGAAACACCGGTGTCCAGCCGGTGCACCACCCCCACAAAGGCGTCCGGGGCGTTCCACCGCTGCCGCAGCGCTGCGGGAACGCCCTCCTCACTGGAAAGGCCCGCGGGCTTGTCCAGCACCACGATGGAAGCGTCCTCGTACAGGATGTTCACAGCTTGCCCTCAGCGATCAGCGCCTTGAGCTTCAGGATGCCGGCAATGGTCTTGCCGTCCCGGATCTCGCCGCTCATGACCATTTCATAGGCTTTATCCAGCGGCACGCGGTCCGGCGTCAGGAACTCGTCCGCATCCAGATGCATCTGGGTCTTGTGCAGGCCGGTGGCGACCCATGTATAGATGACCTCGGTATCGTAGCCCACGGTGGGGTAGAACTGGCCCAGAGAGATGTAATTGTCGGCGGTCAGACCGCACTCCTCGCCCAGCTCCCGCTTGGCGGCTTCAAAGGGGTCCTCGCCCTTTTCCAGCTTGCCGGCGGGCAGCTCCCACAACTCCTGCTGCATGGCGTAGCGGAACTGGCGCACCATGCAGATGGTGCCGTCCTCAAAATAGGGCAGGATGCACGCACCGCCGTGGTGATGCACCACCTCACGGGTGGCGGTCTTGCCGTTTTCCAGCAGAGCAGTGTCCTTGGTCAGGGTGATGACACGGCCCTCAAAGAGGACCTCGCTGGTAAGTGTCTTTTCGTAATGTGTGATCTTTTCCATTGTATTTACCCTCTCTGCCCGGCACAGCGCCGGTTTTCTGCTCTCAGTTTACGGCAAAGTGCGGTTTGTTGTCAATAAAGAGATGATAAATATAAGAGAGAGAGGAGAAACCTTTAGCGGGCTCGCCCTCTCCGTCTTTGCTTCGCAAATCCACCTCTCCCAAAGGGAGAGGCCCTGGCGAAACCTCGAACTTTGCAATTCAACCAGCAACTTTGCCGCTATGCCAAGGGCTCTCCCTTTGGGAGAGCTGGCGCGTTAGCGCCTGAGAGGGCTAGGACGCTTGCCTGAGAGGGTTTCCTCCCCCTTTTTGCGAAAAAAATCACAGGATCTGGCAAGGCAGGCAGGCTAAAACCAAAAATCCGCACCAACGCTTGCTTTACCGCACTAAAGACGTACAAAACAGCTAAAAAATTTTCTTTATTTTTGGTGCGTTTGTTGGGCGGTTTGCGTTTACTTTGCGGGCAGAATTTGTTATTATAGTATACAAGCAATAGTGCCTTTATGGGGTTCTCCGGTCCCATGTGGGGCATATTGCCCCGCGCAAAAGGTACCAAATTCTGAATAATGGAGGAAGAAAAATGCCTAGAGCAAAGCAAACTATGGATGGCAATACCGCTGCCGCCCATGTAGCGTATGCCTACACGGACGTGGCTGCCATCTACCCCATTACCCCGTCTTCTCCGATGGCTGACTCTGTGGACCAGTGGTCCGCAGCCGGCCAGAAGAACATCTTCGGCAATCAGGTCAAGGTTGTCGAGATGGAATCTGAGGCAGGCGCCGCAGGCGCTGTGCACGGCTCTCTGGGTGCAGGTGCTGTTACCACCACCTTCACCGCTTCTCAGGGCCTGCTGCTGATGATCCCCAACATGTACAAGATCGCTGCTGAGCAGCTGCCCTGCGTGTTCGATGTTTCTGCACGTACCGTTGCTACCCAGTCCCTGAACATCTTCGGTGATCACAGCGACGTCATGGCATGCCGCCAGACCGGCTTTGCAATGCTGGTCGAGAGCAGCGTGCAGGAAGTCATGGATCTGTCCCCTGTCGCACATCTGTGCGCCATCGAGGGCAAGGTTCCCTTCCTGAACTTCTTCGATGGCTTCCGTACTTCTCATGAGTACCAGAAGATCGAGAAGTGGGATTACGCCGATCTGAAGGAAATGTGCAACATGGAGGCTGTGGAGGAGTTCCGTAAGAAGGCTCTGAACCCCGAGAACCCCAAGATGCGCGGCTCCCACGAGAACGGCGACGTGTTCTTCCAGCATCGTGAGGCATGCAACAGCGTTTACAACGCTCTGCCTGCTGTTGTTGAGAAGTACATGGCCAAGATCAACGCAAAGCTGGGCACCAACTACGATCTGTTCAACTACTACGGCGCACCCGATGCTGACCGTGTGATCGTGGCTATGGGCTCCATCTGCGACGTTGCTGATGAGGTCATCGACTACCTGAACGCCAAGGGCGAGAAGGTCGGTATCGTCAAGGTCCGCCTGTACCGTCCCTGGGTCTCCGCTTCCCTGCTGAAGGTCCTGCCCAAGACCGCCAAGAAGGTGGCTGTGCTGGATCGCACCAAGGAGCCCGGCTCTCTGGGCGAGCCCCTGTACCTGGATGTTGCCGCTACCCTGCGTGAGGCTGGCCTGAACGATGTCGTTCTGACCGGCGGCCGTTACGGTCTGGGCAGCAAGGATACCCCGCCGTCCTCCATCTTTGCTCTGTTCAAGGAGCTGGAGAAGGATCAGCCCAAGGAGCGCTTCACTCTGGGTATCACCGATGACGTCACCTTCCTGTCTCTGCCGGAAGTCAAGCCCGCTCCCATCACCGCAGCTGCTGGCACCAAGGAGTGCAAGTTCTGGGGTCTGGGCGGCGACGGTACTGTCGGTGCTAACAAGAACTCCGTCAAGATCATCGGCGACCATACCGACAAGTATGTTCAGGCATACTTCCAGTATGACTCCAAGAAGACCGGCGGCGTGACCATCAGCCACCTGCGTTTCGGCGACAAGCCCATCCGCAGCCCCTACTACATCAACCAGGCTGACTTCGTGGCCTGCCACAACCCCGCTTACATCCACATGGGCATGAAGATGGTCCAGGATGTCAAGCCCGGCGGCGTGTTCATGATCAACTGCCAGTGGTCCGATGAGGAGCTGGGCCAGCACCTGAACGCCGAGGCAAAGAAGTATATCGCTGACAACAACATCCAGCTGTATACCATCAATGCTATCGATAAGGCTATCGAGATCGGCATGGGCAAGCGCACCAACACCATCCTGCAGTCTGCATTCTTCAAGCTGGCTGACGTCATGCCCATCGAGGATGCCGTCAACTTCATGAAGCAGGCAGCTCAGAAGAGCTACGGCAAGAAGGGCCAGGACGTCGTTGAGATGAACTGGAAGGCTATCGATGCAGGCGTTGACGCCATCCACAAGGTGGACGTGCCCGCATCCTGGTCCAACCCCGAGGCTGATCCCGCACCCAAGGCTCTCACCGGCCGTCCGGAACTGGTCAAGCAGATCCGCGAGGTCATGGAGCCCATTGCCCGTATGGACGGCGACAGCCTGCCTGTCTCTTCCTTCGTGGCAAATGCAAACGGCGAGTGGGAGCAGGGCGCTTCTGCATACGAGAAGCGCGGCACCGCTGTCAACGTCCCCGAGTGGGATGCTGCAAAGTGCGTTGGCTGTAACCAGTGTGCATTCGTCTGCTCTCATGCTACCATCCGTCCCTTCCAGCTGACCGCCGACGAGCTGGCAGCTGCTCCTGCACAGACCAAGAGCCGCGACAACAAGCCCGCAAACGAGTACAAGTTTGTCATGGCTGTGTCTCCTCTGGACTGCATGGGCTGCGGCGAGTGCGTCACCGTCTGCCCCACCAAGGCTATCACCATGGTGCCGCAGGACAGCCAGGCCGATCAGCAGGCAGTGTTCGACTACTGCGTGGCCAACATCTCCAAGAAGCCTTCCAAGTTTGCTGACGATACCGTCATCGGTTCTCAGTTCAACCAGCCGCTGCTGGAGTTCTCTGGCTCCTGCGCAGGCTGTGCCGAGACTTCTTACGCTCGCCTGATCACTCAGCTGTTCGGCGAGAAGATGTACATCTCCAACGCTACCGGCTGCTCCTCCATCTGGGGCGGCACCGCTTCCATCTCTCCGTACACCGTCAACAAGGACAGCGGCCATGGTCCTGCATGGTGCAACTCCCTGTTTGAGGATAACGCAGAGCATGGTCTGGGCCTGTACATCGGCCAGAAGACCGTCCGCGAGAACCTGATCAAGGAGATCGCTGAGGTTGCTGGTTCCGACAAGGCTTCTGCTGAGCTGAAGGCTGCCTTTGAGAAGTTCCTGGAGACCAAGAACAACACCAAGGCCAACGACGAGCCCGCAAAGGCCCTGATCGCTGAGCTGGAGAAGGCTGCTGCTGCCGGCTGCGAGAAGTCTGCAGAGATCCTGAAGAGCAAGCAGTTCATCGCCAAGAAGTCCGTCTGGATCTTCGGTGGTGACGGCTGGGCATACGACATCGGCTTCGGTGGTCTGGACCACGTTCTGGCTTCCGGCGAGGATGTCAACGTGATGGTCTTCGATACTGAGATGTACTCCAACACCGGTGGACAGGCATCCAAGGCTTCCAACATTGGTGAAGTCTGCCAGTTCGCTGCTGCTGGTAAGGAAATCAGCAAGAAGAGCCTGTCCGAGATCGCTATGACCTACGGTTACATCTATGTTGCTCAGATCGCACTGGGTGCTAACCCGGCTCAGGCTGTCAAGGCCATCGCTGAGGCTGAGGCTTACCCCGGCCCGTCTCTGATCATCGGCTACGCTCCCTGCGAGCTGCACGGTGTCAAGGGCGGCATGACCAACTGCCAGAACGAGATGAAGAAGGCAGTTGAGGCCGGTTACTGGAACCTGTTCACCTTCAACCCGGCAAACAAGGCTCAGGGCAAGAATCCGTTCACCCTGACCTCCAAGGCTGTGGATAACGAGAAGTATCAGGCACTGCTGTCTAACGAGACCCGTTACAGCCGCCTGACTCGTGCATTCCCCGACCGTGCTAAGGAGCTGTTCGCACGCAACCAGCAGGTTGCTAACGACCGCTACGAGCACCTGACCCGTCTGGTCGACCTGTACAAGTAAGCATTCTTCTGCGCTTTGGATGCAGATATTTGCGGCACCTTAGCCCCACAATGCAAGAGGGCGGCTGCCCCGTACCGGCGGTTACTGCGCAATGCAGCGGTACGAAGCGGAGAAACGCATCCATCCAAGCAGGTGATGTGCTGAAGTACAGCATCCGCCACACGCGTTCTGACTGATTTCACTTCCCGGGCGGTGCTTTGTTCCGTGCGAAGCACCGCAGCGGGATATGAGATACCAAAGCGCCCGCGAGGGTCCTTGAAAGCACACCCCGCGTGTGTCAGGAGTATAAGGTCTGCGTTGCAGATACCTTGCTCCGCCTGCTGCATAAGACCTGCTTTTGCAGGGATCTTGCCGCAGTAAAAACGAGCTTCGTTTTAGCGCCCCGCTCACCGCAAGGTGACCGGGGCGTATTTTTTTTTGTGCAAAAAACAGCAGGGACTGCTGCACGTTGTCCGATGCAGCAGCCTCTGCTGAATTATAAAATATTATTTTGCGTCAGTTCTCTCCAAAGAAGCCGTTTTCACTCATGGATGCCCACTTGAGGTACATTTCTTTATAGTTGTCTTTGATGAAGCTTTGAATTTTGCTTAGTTCCCTGTCGGTCAGGACCCCGCGGTTTTGTATTACGGTGTCACCATTGCTTTTTACAAAGAATTTTGCAGAACCGCCCTCAGTCAATTTACGGTCACTGGCGTGGACGTGCATACATTCAATAATGCAGTGCGCAGTAAAATAAAGATAGTAACCGCAAATCTTGAAATCATAATATTTTGGCATTACGATTCCTCCAGATGTTTCCGGTTTCGGCTGTAATAGTCCTGAACAATGTCTAACTCGATATCATCCATGGTGGTTTCCAGTATCTTTCCATCGGCAGACAATACACAGGCGCTTGCAGGATTATTCAGATTCAGAACACGGACGGAATCATTGCTTTTTGAAAAAGCATAACCATTTACGATCATATCTGCATGGTCAGCAATGCTTAAAATATCAGGCATACTGCAACTCTACCTTTCGGATCGGCTTTAAAAAAGCATCAGCATCAATATACAAATTGTTCAGGATGGGAACCAGATCAATGTATTCTTCTTCTGCAGGGGCACCTTTGTATTTTGCCATGACCACAAGATAGCCCTTGTCCCACTCCAGAATATCCGTGTAACGCTCCAGAGAAGAAGGTGTGCGGAACCGAATCGTTCTTCCAGCGTAGGTGAACGAGGTAAAATTGCCGCTGTTGTTCAAAAAAGCACAGTCGCTCATAAGATGCCCTCCCTTACAGCTGCTTTTACAGTTCCATTTTAGCATGTGAAAAAACGAAGGTCAATCAAAAAATGTTATCACAAAATCTTCCAAAAGATACCATTTCCTTTTTACAGTTTCTTCATAGCTTCTTAACGAATTGAATTGTGAAAGCTGTTATACTTTTGCCATGGGAAGCGGGGCCGCAACCGTTTCCCGTGTAACATGATTCCTCCTCACACCAAGGCAATATCCAAACAAAACACCCTTTTTCGTGCGCCGCAACACGGAAGAGGGTGTTTTGTTTTGGCAAAAAACGATCTTCCGATGCCGCCGCAGTGCTTTGGCATTCTCAGCGGTAATTTTTATCCTTGCAGTTCGGCAAAGGCTGCGGGCTTTGCCGGACTGCCTTTTCACGCGAAAGAAAAATAAGATCTGTGTTTTTATAAAATAAAATTCCTGTAAATCCATGGTTTAGGGTTGACCCCGTTTTTTGGCGGCGCTATAATAAAAATGAATATGAAAACTTGGAGGTGAACGCAGGAAAATGGACCCGGATCATAGTCGAAGTAGAACCACCGGCGCGGTGGATCAGAAAACAAAAACAACTGCGTTTCCCCCAACCGTTCGCCTCCTTCGCTGAGTCCTGCGGAAAAGCACCGCTTCCACGGTGTGTCTTTCCGCAAAACAGAGCAGAGGAAGGCGCGGCTTTGTGTACGCAGAATGCGGCGTTTGCGGCATTCCGGCAGGCAAGGCGGCGCGTTTTTTGTTTCCCGATCTGCTGCGTCCTCCGGATACAGGAGCTGCTCCTGTGCCGTAAAAACTGAGGAGGAACGCCCAATGGATATGGAAGAAAAAAAGCTGACGGTTGATGCTGCGGAGCAGGCGCTGCCGGTGCAGGAGCTGCCTGCCGATATCCCTGCCGAAGTCCGTCAGAAGCTGGCCGAGGACCTGAACGATGAAGCTACCGAGGACCTCAAGCAGGATATGCGTGAGGCCGAGAAAGAGGAAGCCAACGACGAAGAGGTCAAGGCCAACCCCGAAATGCTGACCAAGAGCCGCCTGCTCAAGCTGCTCATCAAAAAGCAGTACGTCAAGCTGCGCGAAGTGACCGAGGAAGAGCAGCCTGCCGACCTTGCCGAGCTGCTGGAAGAGCTGGACGAGAACAACCGCCTTGTGGTGTTCCGTCTGCTGAAAAAGGAAGTGGCCACCGAAGCATTTGCCTATATGTCCGACGAGGCCCGCGATGATCTGGTAAACGCCTTTTCGGACGTGGAGCTGGTGAGCGCCATCGAGGAAATGAGTCTGGACGATGCCGCCGACCTGCTGGAGGATATGCCGGCAGGCGTGGTGAAGCGGGTGCTGGAGAAATCCTCCAAGCAGACCCGTGAGAGCCTGAACAAGCTGCTGAACTACCCCGAAAGCTCTGCCGGCAGCCTGATGACCCCGGAGTATGTCCGCCTGCGGGAGGATATGACCGTGGAGCAGGCCTTTGATGCCATCCGCAAACAGGGCGAAAACGCTGAGACCGTGTACACCTGCTACGTGGTGGAGCGCAACCGCCTGAAGGGTGTTGTCTCTGCCCGCAGCCTGCTGCTTTCGGACAGGAACATTCCCGTTTCCGAGATCATGGACGACAACGTGGTGGCAGTGAAGGTCACGGACGATCAGGAATATGTGGCCCGTGAGATGCAGCGCTACGACTTTACCGCAATGCCCGTTCTGGACAACGAGGGCATGTTCGTGGGCATCATCACCATCGACGATGCAATCGACGTCCTGACCGACGAGAGCACCGAGGATATGCAGAAGATGGCCGCCATTCTGCCGGATGACGATGCCACCACCTACTTTGGCACCAGCGTCTGGACCCACGCAAAGCAGCGCATCCCATGGCTGCTGATCCTGATGCTTTCTGCCACCTTTACCGGCATGGTCACCACCCACTATGAGGAAGCCTTTACCGCGCTGCCTCTGCTGGTCTCCTTTATGCCCATGCTGATGGATACCGCCGGTAACTGCGGCAACCAGATCAGCACCCTGATGGTGCGCGGTCTGGCTCTGGGCGAGGTAGAGCCCGCCGACTTTATGCGGGTGCTGGGCAAGGAGCTGCGGGTGTCTGCCATCGTGGGCGCGGTGCTGGGCATCGTGAACGGCCTGCGCATCTACCTGATGTACACCTTCCTCTTCCCCGGCCAGTACGCCAACGTGACGGGCTATGCCATCGTGGTCAGCGTGTCGCTGTTCTTCAGCGTCATTCTGGCAAAGCTGGTGGGCGGTATGCTGCCGCTGGCTGCAAAGAAGCTGGGTGCAGACCCGGCCATCATGGCTACCCCCTTCATCACCACCATCGTGGACGCCTGCAGCCTGATCCTGTATTTCCAGATCGCACAGCTGGTATTCCACAATATGATGTAAAGAATAGAGCAATGCCGGACGGTCTGCAGACCGCCCGGCATTTTTTGCATCCAACCCTTTGACGCATTTGCCCAAAAGGACGGCGATATTTTATATGCTCTGTCAATTGACACACCACGGGTGTGATGGTGTAAAATAATAACAGGAAGTCGTTTGATTTCCAGTACGTTGGATAGAACCTGTATTTTTGTTACCGGAGATGTATCATGAAAAAGACAAGACGCTTTGTAGCCCTTTTACTGGCCGCGGTGCTGGCCTTGGCTTTGTTCACCGCCTGCTGTGCAGCGCAGCCCACCATTGGCGAGGAATACGAAAAATAGTTCGTAGAGCAGCTCAACAGCAAACGGCCGGAGGACAAACCGGTGCAAAAAGTTGACGTCAAACGCTCGTATATGATGGCTGCTCTGGATAAAATCGGCAAAGACGGTAAGTTCACAGCCGGAGACGGCTGGGCTGTAGATGAAAACGGATCTGAGGAGAGCTGGTATTGGCTGATCCTCTCAGACCCGAGGGCATGGAGTGTTTGGCCCAATAAAACTGTTGTTGCAGCTGCGCTGACTCCGGAAAATCTGACGAAGTACGGACCTGTTTACCTTATTAAGGAAGAGAATTTGTACCGGATCGATGAGTATGATATTGTCACCCGTGTTATGGATGGCAAAACCTACGTTGCGGTGTATCTCCACTTAGAGAGATGGTACTGACCCCTGCGCCGCTGCATACCCTAGTGTGCGCCGCTGCTAAGGCGTAAAATATGGTTTTATAAGCCCTCTCAGGCACTTTGTCTGCCCGAGAGGGCTTATTTTTGCATCCAACCCTCTCCGTCATCGCTGCGCGATGCCAACTCCCTCAGTCAAAACCTGACGGTTTTGCCAGCTCCCTCAAAGAGGGAGCCTCTGGCGTGCCGCAAGCTCTGCACTTTAGCCGGAAACTTTTCCGTACTGCCAAAGGCCCCATCCCAGAGGGGGCTGTCGAGCGCAGCGAGACTGGGGGAGTTTGCTCCCGGCGCGCCCACGAGCAGCAGCTTTTTCCGGTGTGGAAAACTGCAATTTTCCCCGCCTTTTCCACACGGAAAAACGGCAGCGGCCCGGTGTTGAAAACTTGGGGCCGGTCCATTCCAGATTGGAGAAAAATAAATTGCCGCTCGGGAACGGTTTGTAGAATGCAAAGAAAATCCTTCGACTTTCTTTTTTATAAAAGGTAGAATGCCTGCATTTTCATCCAAAACTTTCCAGAAAGCGGCTGCCTGAATTACGGTGCGTATAGGGCCGATCCCTTTTTATTGTTGAAAACCCAGTGGAAAAAGTGGAAAACATCACGGAAAACCCAACCTTTTCTTCACAAAAGCGGTTGAAAACCCGGTGGAAAAAGTGAAAAGTTCATTCCAGACCGGAAATTACATACAATTTTCGGTTGTGCTTTGGCATCCGGAGGGCGGCAGGAAAGCTGTATTTCCGGGCTTTGAGGGCAGAGGTTTTCAACAGTGTTGAATGCCCCGGCCAATCATGGTACAATAACAGCAGTAAGCTGCGGCAAAACATTTCCGAATTGAGGGAGGCACCCTATGAACAATTGGCTGAACCGGCTGGAGCGCAGATATGGGCGTTTCGGCATCCCGAACCTGACCAACATTCTGGTGGGCGGGCAGATCCTTGTACTGGCCATCGAGCTGTTTGTGAACCAGACCATCAGCGTCTGGCTGTCCCTCAGCAGATATCTTCTGTTGAGCGGCCAGATCTGGCGCATCATCACCTTTGTGTTCATCCCCTCTTATGGCGGCAGCATCCTCAGCGCAGTGCTGGGCATCTACTTTACCTGGTTCATCGGCACGGCGCTGGAACGGGAGTGGGGCGATTTCCGCTATACGGTCTATCTGCTGTCCGGGATGCTGGGCACCGTGCTGGCCTGCCTGCTCACCGGTGTCAGCGGCAGCACCTACTGCCTGTCCCTTTCGCTGCTGCTGGCCTTTGCCATGCTGTACCCGGAGGTACAGGTGCTGCTGTTCTTTGTGATCCCTATCCGGGTGAAGTATTTTGGCTTCTTTGCGGCGATCCTGTGGGCGCTGAGCTTTTTGGGCGCACCGCTGCCCCAGAAGCTGAGCCTGCTGCTCAGCATGACGAATGTCTGGCTGTTCTTTGGCCCCATGGGCTACCGCGCCATCCGTGCATGGGTCCGCCGCGAGCAGTGGAAGCGGAAAAACAGAAGATAAGAACCCCCGCAAGCGACCTAGCCCTCTCAGTCACCTGCGGTGACAGCTCTCCCAAAGGGAGAGCCCTTGGCATGGCGGAAAAGTTTCCAGTTAAACGACAAAGCTGCCGTTTTCCTCCACGACCCCACCCGTGAAAATGCAGCCCCGGAACGCCCGCAGGTGTTCCGGGGCTGCAGATCAAAAATAATTTTTCCGCTGAAGATGCCCAGAGCAGCGCGGAGGGCATTTCAAATCGTCTCACAAAAGGAGTGCACCCCCATGATGCTGGACCGCATGGAAGGCAACGCAGAATTGAAAAGCAGCGTGCAGCTGATGCTGGCAGCCCGCCGCCTGACTCACAGCGTGCTGCTGGTGGGCGAAGAGGGCCTTGGGGCCGGTTTTGCGGCCCGCTGCATCGCGGCCGATTATCTTTACCCTGTCGGCGGAGCGCCCGCTGAGGCCCTTCTGCGGGGCGAATGCTGCCGTGCGGTGGCGAAGGCCGGCAAGCGCGACAGCGGTCAGGTGGAGACCGGCATCGTGCGCGAGGCGATCTCGGTCACCGGCATGGGCGCGGGCGGCCGGTATCTGGTGGGTCAGGTCACGGCCATGCGCAGCGAGATCTTCAACACCAGCCTTTCGGCTGAGGGCCGCGCGGTGCTGCTCTACCACGTGGAAAAGATGAACGAGGAATCCGCAAACGCGCTGCTGAAGGTGATGGAAGAGCCGCCGGAGGGGGTGCTGTTCCTGCTCACAGCCGATTCGCTGGCAGGCGTGCTGCCCACCATCCGCAGCCGCTGCATCAGCTTTGCAGTGGCGCCGGTCCCGCCGGAGCAGTGCGCCCGCTACTGCGCCGCGCAGGGGGTGGACAAAAAGACCGCCGCGCTGTACAGCGAGCTGTTCGACGGGCACATCGGCACGGTGCTTGCAGCGGCACAGGACGAAGCCCGCACGGCGCAGGTGGAAAAGGCGCTGCAGCTGGCAAAGACCGCCGCCGACCGTGACAGCTATGCCGCCGCCGTGCTGCTGGCTCCGTATGAAAAAGACAAAGCCGGTGCCGCCGCCCTGCTGACGGACTTCCGTGCGGTGGCAGCAGCGGGCCTGCGGCAAAGCCCCCACGCACCGGTGCAGGGCGATGCCGCCCGGCGTGCCCTGCGGCTGGCAGATGCCGCCATCCAGCGTCTGGGCGCACAGGTGAACCCCAAGATCGTGCTCAGCGTGTTTGCGGCAAAGTTCAGAGCGTTGTAAACAAAAACTCCCCTGAAAGGCTTTTTACGGCATTTCAGGGGAGTTTTGCTGTCAGGAAACGGTAGAGGAAGGGTCGCTGATCAGGCCGTTAAAAGTAAAGGTGGCCGTTTGATTTTTAAGCTTGCCCAACGTGATGGTTATAGTTCCTCTATAGAATCTATCGAAGGAAGAGGTAGTGACAGGGCCGATGTCGATGAAAAGAATAACGGTTTTGGACTGGCCTGCAGGAACAGTAAGAGACTGGTTGAATACATAGGCGGTTTTGCTGCTGTTTAGACCTTTATATCCGAGACCACATACCTTACCAGTGCCGCCATCGGTATGGCGGAAAGCAAAGTTGCTGGTGTTGACGGTAACAGAACTGTTGCCGCTGGAATTATCCAGTTTGAAGCCGGTGTAGAAATAGTTGTGACGGGTATCAGATTCATAGATGGAGCTGGAAGTCCACTGCCCGCTCAAGGGGCCGATATCTGCGGTAAAAGAGTCAAAATCAGCAAAATCGGTATTATCGATGGAAGGAGCAACCAGATTTTCGGGAGTGGAAGCATACGCTCCATCTCCGCAGCCTGCCAGCATGCCGCCTGCGGCAGCCGCCGCCATGGCAGTACCGGCGGCCTTTAAAAAGGTGCGGCGGGTGATGAGCTCAGACATAACGAAACCTCTCCTTTTCACGCAGGAAATCATAAAATACAAAAGCGGATAAAAACAAAGACTCCCCCCAGCGCTTGCGGTACACCGGAGGGAATCTCTGTTTGGGGTATTGCTTTGGTGTGAGGAGGAATCATGTGTAGAGACGCGGTTGCGGCCCCGCGTGCTCTACAATTGATAGTATACCCCATTTTCCTCAAAAAGTCATTACATTTCTGTGAAAAATCATCCCGTAATAAACTTTTCTTTAAAAACTCATCCGGCTTTGAAAAACGACCAAACAGCGCACAATGCGCAAAGGCTCCGGTAGTTCCAGAATGCGGCAGACTGTCACTTTCACTATAGTAGACAAGGTGCAAAGTGTCAATCTGAATCGCAGTTTTTCCCTTATGCCCTTTCTACTTCGCCCACAACAAACTCGCCGGTCGCAGAGGTGTAGCTGCCGGTCATCTTCTGACTGCCGCTGGTAAAGGTGAGGCTGACAGTATGAACCTGCTTGAACCAGCTGTTGTAGGCACTCTCGCTGATACGGTAGATCAGGACAAAGGTTGTTTCTTCGTTGGGCTGAAGCTCATAGTTGCTCTGAGTCCACCAGCTTTCACCACTGGCATCAGAGGCAAAACCGAAGTAAAGGGGGGCAGAAGCGGAATTGTCGATCTCAGCCGGAAAGTTATCGGCGGTCAATGTGACCGGACGACTGCTGACGTTTTTCAGGGTGACAACCACCTCGACCACATGGATGATGCCATATTCATTGGTGCCAAGGATCGTGCGGCCCGCCTTGCCGCTTACATAGCCAATGCCATTTACGGTGCCGGGAATTTCAACATCTTTGCCGCCGCCGCAGGCGGTCAGGGTGCCGGTGAGCCCTGCCGCAAGCAGTGCTGCGCCGGAAAGTTTAAGGAATGCGCGTCTTGAAAGATTTTTCATGTTTTCTACCTCCTGCCCCAAAACAAGGGCTTTTTGTACAGTATACCATGGCTAAAAACGGGGGTCAATCCATTTTGCACTGTGCTGCGTGCACTCTGCCGTGCTCCACATAGTGGGCGGCGTTGTGCAGGTTGGCCTCGACCTGTGCGGGGCTCACCTGCTTGATGACCTTTGCGGGCACGCCCACGGCCACCGAGCCGTCCGGGATGACCATGCCCTCCGGCACCAGTGCACCCGCGCCGATGATGCAGTTTTTGCCCACGACACAGTGGTTGAGCAGGGTGGCGTGCATTCCGATCAGGCTGCCATCCCCTACCGTGCACCCGTGCACCAGCGCGCTGTGGCCCACAGTGACATTCCTGCCCAGCGTCACGGCCCCGCCCACATCGCAGTGCAGCACGGCGTTGTCCTGCACGTTGGAGTTTTCGCCGATGATAAGCTGGCCGTCATCGCCGCGCAGCACTGCACCGTACCACACCGTGGAACCGGCTTTGAGGATCACATCGCCCTGCACGGTGGCGTTGGGCGCAACGAATGCAGCCCCCTCGTTGCGGGGAACTTTTCCACAAAAGGACAGAAACATTGTTAAAAACCGCCTTTCTCTCTTTCTCTTTTGGCTGGTTTATGGTATTCTTTAAAGTAGTATAGCAAGCCAGAGCCTTTCCGGCAAGTAGGAGCTGTTTCAAAACAAAAATTTTTGCCGCGCGTCGGCAAGCAGATACAAGGGGGCACGCTCATGTTCAAAAACACCATCTTCCGCCGTATGACGGCGCTGGTGCTCACGCTGGCACTGGCCGCTGCCGCTGCACTGCCGGGCCTTGCGGTATATCCCATGCCCATCCAGACCGCCAGCGAGACCGAGGCGGTGTACCTGTTCAACGCCGACACCGGCAAGACCATCCTGAACCAGAACGCCGGACAGCAGCAGTATGTTGCCAGCCTGACCAAGCTCATGACGGCCCTGCTGCTGCTGGAAAGCGGCAAGGACCTGAACGGTGAAGTGACCGTGCCCACCGCGCTGACCCAGGAGTTCCGGGATATCCAGAACGCCAACGGCACCACCATGGGCCTGCGCATCGGCGAGACGGTGCGCCGCATCGACCTGCTGAACGCCATGCTCATCGTCAGCGCCAACGACGCCGCCAGCGTCATTGCCTACGATGTGGGCGGCAGCGTGCTGGATTTCGTCAAGCAGATGAACGCCCGTGCCCAGGAGCTGGGCTGCACCGGCACGAACTTTACCTGTGCCCACGGCCTGTTTGACTACGGCAACGTGTCCACCGCGCAGGATCTGGCAAAGATCGCCGCCGCCTGTGCGGCAAACCAGACCTTTGCACAGGTGGCGGGCACCGCCAGCTATGTGCTGCCGGCCACCAATCTGCGCAAGGTCGAGCGTACCATCAGCAGCTCCAACAGCCTGATGAACAGCGAGAGCGCCAACTACCGGGAGTATGTCCGGTGGGTCAAGGGCGGCTTTACCACGCTGGCAGGCCGCTGCATCGTTGCCTTTGCGGAAAAGGACGGACACACCTACGGGCTGGTGATCCTTGGCTGCGATACGCCGGACCACCTCTTTGCCGAGTGCGATGATCTGTTCGACTGGGCCTTTGAGAGCTTTGCGGACCGTCCGCTGGTGGACACCCAGACCGAGATCACCACCGTGGCGCTGACCAAGTGCCGCACCGAACCGACGGTGGCGCTGTATGCCGCTGCGCCGGTCAGCGGCTACGGCCACGCGGACGATATCGTTACCTACTCCTTCGACCTGCCGGAGAGCATTGCGGCCACCGTCAAGAGCGGCAGTGTGGTGGGTACAGCCACCGTGTATCTGGACGGCGATGAAGTGGGCACGGTGGACCTTGTGACCCACCGGGAGTACGTCTCCGATTTCCGCACCGACATGAAGGCCACGGCGCTTCTGCTGTGTGCACTGGTGCTCATCCTGTTTGCAATGATGGTGCTCACGCTTGCGGCCGGCGGCGGTTCGCTGAGCCTCAAAAAGAGAAGACGCCGCAGATAAAATGCCGTGGCCGCAGATGCGGCAGGTTGGAGCAGCAAAAAAGAATAAGAAAAGCGGCGCTCAGTGCCTTGCAACAGGCTCTGAGCGCCGCTTCTTTTGCGCTTATTGGTTGAGGAACTTGATAAAGTGGTAAGATTCCACAATCTGGAAATACTTGATGATGCGCGGGTACAGGGGTTCGGCCTTTTCGCCGAACTGCTGCTTCATGCAGTCAGCAAGCTGTGCAACGGTCTTCCGGCCATCGATCAGCGGCCACAGGTAGCTGCCGGTCTCGTCCAGATGCACCTGTGTGGTGCGCGGTTTATGGAACACTTTTTGCGCGATCGTATTGAACACACCGGTGTTCTCCACCTCAAGGGTGATAAGGCCGGTGGCTTCATCTGTGTGCCAGCGCAGGGTCTCCGCCCGCTGCGGGATAAGATCCAGATAATTGATGGACGGCTTTTTCTTATTCATCAGTTCTTCTTTTTCTTCATGGAGAAGGCCAGCAGGCATGCGATCATCACGATCATCAGGACCACGCCGCCAATGTTGCCCAGATCAATGCTCAGGGCAGTGCTGATGCCGAACACGGCAAACACAGCCAGCAGGATGCCCACAAGGCCCTCGCCTGCGATCATACCGGCACAGAACAGGGTGCCGCGGGTGGTCTGCTCTTCCTTGAGCTTCGCGTCAACATTCTTGCGGCTGTCCATGAACCAGCGCACAACACCGCCGATCATGATGGAGGTGTTCAGGTAGATGGGCAGGTACAGGCCGATGGCAAAGGGCATCACGGGGATGCGCAGGACCTCCAGAGCAATGGCAAGGAACACACCGGTGAACACCAGGTTCCAGGGCAGGTTGCCGCCCATGATGCCCTCGACGATCATCTTCATCAGGGTAGCCTGCGGTGCGGGGACCTCGGCGCCGCCGTAGCCCCATGCGCTGTCCAGCAGGTACAGCACACCGCCGATGGCCAGACCGGCGGCAATGACGCCGATCAGCTCGCCGATCTGCTGCTTGACCGGGGTCGCACCCAGCAGGTAGCCGGTCTTCAGGTCCTGAGAGGTATCCGCAGCAATGGCAGCGCAGATGCAGATGACAGAGGCGATGGCCATGGAGCCGATCATGCCCTCGATGCCAACATTGCCGGTGGCCTTCAGGATCATGGTAGCGATCAGCAGGGTGGCAATGGTCATGCCGGAGACCGGGTTGTTGGAGCTGCCGATCATGCCGACCATACGTGCAGAGACGGTGGAGAAGAAGAAGCCGAAGATGACGATCAGCAGAGCACCCAGCGGGCTGACGGGGATGGCCGGAGCCAGCCAGATGATGAGGATGATGAGCAGGATGCCGCCCAGAATAAAGGGCATGGGCATGTCCTTATCGGTACGGGAGGTGCCGGAAGCGCTGCCGCCCTTCATGCTCTTCATGGCGTCGCGGAAGGTGGATACGATCAGAGGCAGGCTCTTGATCAGCGAAATGATACCGCCGGTAGCAATGGCGCCTGCGCCGATATACTTGACGTAGTTGGACCAGATAGCGTCTGCACCGCCTGCTGCATACAGATCAGCAATGGTGGTGCCGGCTGCTGCCGGGTACAGGGAAATGTTTGCGCCGAACAGGCAGATCAGCGGGATGATGACCATCCAGCCGACCAGAGAACCGGCAAACATATAGGAAGCGGTCTTGGGGCCGACGATATAGCCCACGCCCAGCAGAGCGGGGTATACTTCCATGCCCAGAGCACCCTTGAAGGAGCTGAAGGCCACGGCAATGTCGGAGGGGATCATCTTCAGGCCATCGACGATGAACTTGAAGATGGCTGCCAGACCCATGCCGGAGAACACGGTGGAGGCGTTTGCACCGCCCTCTTCACCGGCCAGCAGAACGTCTGCACAGGCGGTGCCTTCCGGGTACAGCAGGGTGGCGTGTTCCTTGACGATCAGGGCGTTGCGCAGGGGCACCATGAACAGAACGCCCAGAATGCCGCCGCACAGGGCGATCAGGGTGATCTCCAGGATGCTGGGCTTGTCGCACAGGCCCTCTTTTGCCCACAGGAACAGTGCGGGCATGGTGAAGATGGCACCGGCGGCCAGGCTCTCGCCTGCGGAACCGATGGTCTGCACCATGTTGCTCTCCAGAATGGAGTTCTTCTTGAGCAGGACGCGGATCACGCCCATAGAAATGACTGCTGCCGGGATGGAGGCAGAAACAGTCATGCCGACGCGCAGGCCCAGATAGGCATTTGCAGCGCCGAAGACCACAGACAGGATGATGCCCATGATCACAGAGGTCGCCGTCATTTCTGCGGTGATCTTTTCCGCAGGAATATACGGCTTGAAGGATTCTTGATCTTTCATGCTTGCACTCCTTGCGACAGCACAAGCGCCTTGCTTTTGGGGGCAGGGCGCTTGTGCTGTCCGTTTTCCGATTTCCTAAACACGCGCATCCCATCCAAAAGGACGCGCTGGCACGTACTCTATTATACTAAAGTATGACTGAATTGGCAACTGGAAATGTACACAAGAAATTTACAAAAAATTCGTTTATTCAAGCATTTTGCGGGAAATTCGGGCAAAAGCGTGCAAAAAGATTCCATATGATTCCAAAACTGTACGCACATGGAGAACAGCTTTGCGGGAAAAGAATGCCTTTTAACAGTGCGCGCGCCTGTCCGGAGGAAGGGCGGAAAAGCTTCCCTTTTCCCTGCTTTCGGCGGGCCTTGGACAAAGCTGAAAAAAGTCCCGGGTCTTTCCTCGACTGGACCAGCCGAGGAAAGACCCGGGACACGCATATATTATAAAGAGCGCTTTTACACGGCCCCATAGATGCCGTGCACCGACACTTCGCCGGTGAACACATGCACTTCGCCGCTGTCGGTGCGCACCACCAGACGGCCCTCTTCGTCCACATCGACGGCTTCACCGGCCCCCTGCCTGCCGTCCGGCAGGTCAAAGGTGACCCGGCGGCCCAGATTGACGCAGGCGGCCTTGTATTCCTCCCGGAAAGGGGCAAAGCCGTCCCGGGCAAACTGGTACAGATTGCGGTCAAAGCCAAAGTCGGTCAGGCCCTCGGCCAGCCATGCGGGGTCGGTGGAAAGATCCACCTTTGCCCCCTGCAGCTCCAGCGAGGTGCCGTTGGGCAGGCCGGCGGCGTCAAAGTAGCTCTGGGGCTGGGCAAGATTGATGCCGATGCCGCACAGGATGCCCCGGCCCTGCTGCTGGTAGCCGTAGCTCACGCTTTCGCACAGGATGCCCACGATCTTTTTGCCGTTCAGCAGCAGATCGTTGGGCCACTTGATCTGGCAGTCCACGCCGTAGCGCAGCTTGAGCTGGGTGCGCACGGCCAGACTGGCCAGCAGCGGCAGGGTGGCAGGCTGGGCCAGCGGCTCCCGGATGGCAACTGTATAATACAGGGCCTTGCCCTCGGCGTTCACCCAGCTGCGGCCCAGACGGCCCCGGCCTGCGGTCTGGTTCTCGGTATACACCGCGCCCACCGGGCCGAACTCCTCAAAATGCTCCTTCACGTAAGCGTTGGTGCTGCCGCATTCCGGCAGATAGCGCACCTCATTGATGCTCATTGTTTGGGTACCTCTTTGTGTTCATAGGCGGTCACTTTGCCTCCGTCCAGCGTCAGGATGCCGTAGGTGTCCGGCCCGGTGTAGCACCGGCCGCAGGAGCCGGGGTTGAACAGGAAAACCCCGCCGCGGGTCTCTGCATGGGGGATGTGGGTGTGGCCGAACAGCGCCACCTCGGCACCCCGGGCAGATGCGGCGTCTGCCAGCGTATCCAGATCGTATTTTACGCCGTACATATGACCATGGGTGTAAAAGATCACCACGCCGTCAAAGGCAGCAAGGCCGTCGGTGGGTTCCAGTGCGCCGTAATCGCAGTTGCCGGCCACCGAGTAGGCCCGCAGCTTGGGATACAGCGTCAGGGCCAGTTCCAGATCCCGCAGGCCGTCGCCCAGAAAGATCAGGGCATCGATGTTTTTGCTCTCTTTCATCAGCACACGCTCAATGGCGGTGCGTCCGCCGTGGCTGTCGCTCAAAACCAGAAGCTTTGTCACAAAAAGGGTCCTCCTCTGTTTACCAGTTACGTATCATTCCGCTGTCTGCTGGCCCTGTTGCAATACCAGCAGCTGCTTGTACACTTCGCTCTTGGAATAGGGCGTGCCCTGCGCCGCCGCCTTGGCCGCTGCGGTGGGGCCAAAGCCCTGCCCGGTCAGTTCCAGCGCCCGCTGCGCCGCCTGCTCCAGCGTCAGCTCCTGCTCCGGGTCGGCGGTTTCCGGCGCACCGGCCATCACCAGCACGTATTCCCCCCGGGGCTCGTTGGCTTTGTAGTGCTCCACCGCCTCGCCGAGGGTGGTCTTCCAGATATCCTCATGGAGCTTGGTCAGCTCCCGGCACAGGGTGATGCTGCGGTCGGCACCGAATGCGCTGGTCAGATCGTCCAGCGTGGTGCGCAGCTTATGGGGGGCTTCGTAGAAGATGGTGGTGCGCTTTTCCTGCAAAAGCTCGGCCAGCCGCTCTTTTTTCTGCTTGCGGTTCACGGGCAGAAAACCCTCGAACACCCAGCGGGAGGTGTCCTGCCCGGACACGGCCAGCGCGGTGACGCAGGCAGAGGCCGCCGGCACCGGCACCACTTTGATGCCCCGGGCCAGCGCATCCCGCACGATCACCTCGCCCGGGTCGGAGACGCAGGGCATGCCCGCATCACTGCACAGCGCGCAGCTCTCGCCCGCCTCAATGCGGCGCAGGATGCCCTCGCCCTTCTGCAGGGCGTGCTCATAGTAGCTGACCATGGGCTTTTTCAGGCCCAGAAAGTTCAGCAGCTTCATGGTCACACGGGTGTCCTCGGCGGCAATGAAGTCGGCCGCGCCAAAGGTGGCTGCCACCCGGGGCGGCATATCGTCCAGATTGCCGATGGGCGTTGCCACGATATAAAGAGTTCCTGCCATAGTTACCTCCTGAAGATGATCCTCTCAGCCTGATCCGCAGCCCGTCATCTGCCATATAGCGCCGCACCGGCGCTGATCAACACATCCGGCTCCACCCGCAGGCCGGTTTTGCGGTTCTTCTGCGCTTCCACAAGGAAGAGCCACGGCACGCCGTCTGCCCTGTTCTTTACAAAGGCCAGCCGCTTGGGTTCCAGCCGGTGGGCCCGCAGCACCGCCAGCACCTCCGCCAGCCGTTCCGGCCGGTGGCAGAGGGAAAAGCGTCCGCCGTCCTTCAGCAGACGAAAGGCGCACCCGCACACATCGTCCAGTGTGCAGGTGTTCTCGTGCCGGGCAAGGGCGTGGGCCGCATTTTGGCTCTGGGGTCCATCCGTGAAGTAGGGCGGATTGCACGCACACACGTCAAAACTGCCCTCGCCCTGCCGGAAGGTGCGCAGGTCGGCACAGACCGGCGTGAGATGCCCGATGTCCTGCTCTTCCACTGCGGCGGAAAGCAGGGCGCTGCCCTCCGGCTGCAGTTCCAGCCCAATGCAGGGGCCCCGGTGGCCCCGGTCGTGCCATTCCAGTGCCACAATGCCGCAGCCGGAGCACAGGTCTGCGGCCTTCTGGGCACGCTTCGGCTCACAAAAACGGGCCAGCAGCAGCGCGTCCGAGCCGAAACGATGCTCCGGCGTGCAATATACCATAGTTCTATTATACAAGACTTCGGTAGAATGTTCCATAGATAAGTGCGCCTGACCCTCTCAAAAAAATAGGTGGAATTGCCTGTGGAATTTGTGCGAATTACTGCAAAACAAAAAGCAGCAGACCTGCTTTGGACAGGCCTGCTGCTCTTGAAGCGTTTTTGTGCCGCTGCTAAAATTATTCAGCAGTGATAGCACCGGTGGGGCAAGCGCCCTCGCAAGCGCCGCAGTCGATGCAAGCGTCTGCGTTCACAGATGCAACACCGTCAACGGTGATAGCGCCAACCGGGCAAGCGCCCTCGCAAGCGCCGCAGCCAACACATGCGTCAGAAACCTTGTGTGCCATAATAAACTCTCCTTTTTATCTCCGTGCCCGAAGTATTGTATGAAGAGTCATGTATGGCACGGCTGTGCATGTCTCTCCGGAAATCATATCCTTGACTGCATTCTAACAAAGCAGGTGAGAAAAGGCAAGACTAACCGTGGCCCAAAAAACACAAAAGTCTGTTTTTTGTTGGGTTGCACAAAAGCACAGGCTAACTTATGGACAAATTTGCAGGAGTTTTTTGGCAAAAATCACGAAGAATAGTTAGTTTTGCCAGACTAACCCCTCAGAGCCTCCGGCGCGGCTCTCACTCCTTTTCGGCAGGGCGCTTTCTGGCACAGCAGCCGCCGGCGCAGCGCTTTTCACTCTCGTCGGAGCAGGCCACCACCGGTGCCGGGTTGCGCACGCCGGAGTAATCGTCGTCCGGGTCCGGGCGGCGGGGCGCACGCTTGCCGCCGCTGACATACTCACACACGCCTACCTTGTAGTACCGGGGCGAAAGGCTCTCGGTGCCGCAGCGCACCCGCAGGTAGCCGGATACCGGGTTTACTTCCAGCACAGTGCCAAGGCCGTCCGGTGTGCGCACGGTGCTGCCCACCATGGGCATGATGCTGTTCAGGTACTCGTAGGCGCTTTCCTCGTAGGCAAGGCAGCACATCAGCCGGCCGCAGGCACCGCTGATCTTGGTGGGGTTCAGCGAAAGGCCCTGCTCCTTTGCCATCTTGATGGACACGGGCTGGAAGTCCTTGAGGAAGCGGCTGCAGCAGAAGGGCTGGCCGCAGATGCCCAGACCGCCGATCATCTTGCTCTCGTCCCGCACGCCGATCTGGCGCAGCTCGATGCGGGTGTGGAAGATGCCGGCCAGGTCCTTGACCAGCTCGCGGAAGTCCACCCGGCCGTCCGCGGTAAAGTAGAACATGATCTTGGAGCGGTCCAGCGTGTATTCCGCTTCCACCAGCTTCATTTCCAGGCCGTGGCGGGCGATGCACTCCTGACAGGTGCGGTAGGCGCGCTTCTCGTCCTCACGGTTCTGGCGCATCCGGCGGATGTCCACGCTGTCGGCCATGCGGGTGATGGGCTTGAGGGCCTTGGGCACCGCTGCATCGGTGATCTCCCTCACCCCCTGCACCACCTCGCCGCACTCGATGCCGCGGGCAGTTTCCACAATGACGTATTCGCCGGTTTTGATGTCGGCCCCGGCGGGGTCGAAATAATAGCTTTTGCCGTTCTCTTTGAAACGGACGGAAATGACTTTTTTCATAATGTTCCTCGTTTTTATCGGTCGAATCTATAGGATAAGGCCCGAAAAAGGGCCTGCTGATCCATTCTGCATCTTAGTATAACATATTCAAATGCACATTTCCACGCAAAAAACAAAAAGCTGCTGCCGTGCGCCCTGCAGAAAATTTCTGCGGGGTGCAACAATCCGCCCGGCTGAGGCGTATCAATCGGGGGAGACAGACCGAATTTGGTCGCATCCGCTGCCGGAAAATGGAAAAACGGAACGGTAATTGTTAAAATCCTGCGAAAGAATCTAAAGAATCACAAAAGAATCCTCCCCTGCTCTTGCAAGGCGGGGGCTTGCGTGTATAATAAAAATGTTGAAGTGTGGCCTTTCTGGAAAGAAAGCGGCTGCCCTGCTTTGCGGCACGGCAGAGAAATGGTAGGGAAAAATGGAAAAATTCAGTGTTAAAAAACCATTTACGGTGCTGGTGGCAGTCGTTATGGTTCTGATCCTGGGCTTTGTGGCAGTCACAAAGATGGATACGAACCTTCTGCCCAACGTCAGTACGCCGTATCTGATGGTGGTCACCGTGTATCCCGGCGCAAGCCCGGAGCGTGTGGAGAGTGAGGTCTCCGATGTTCTGGAAAATGCGCTCACCGTGCCGGGCGTGTCCGATATCACCGCAACATCGGCAGAAAACTACAGCCTGCTGCTGATGAAATTTGTGGACGATACCGACATGAACAGTGCGATGGTCAAGGTGTCCAACAAGCTGGATCAGGCCAAAAGCGACCTGCCGAGCACCTGCCTGACCCCCTCTGTCATTGAATACAGCCTGAACATGAACGCCTTTATGACGGTGGCTGTCAGCCGCGAGGGCGCGGACCAGTACGAGCTTTCGGAGTTCATCCAGAAAACGCTGGTGCCGGAGCTCCAGCGCAGGGGCGGTGTTTCCAGCGTTTCCTCCAGCGGTCTGGTGGATAAGATGGTTCAGGTGCAGCTGAATCAGGATAAGATCAACGATATCAACGCAAAGCTGCTGGAACTCATCGACACCCAGCTGGCGGCAGCCCGTGGGCAGCTGGAAGCTGCCGAGGCACAGATCACTGCAGGCCGTAAAGAGTACGAGAAGCAGCTGAAAAACTTTGGCAATACCGTGTCCAACTCGGTCATGAGCCAGATGAGCACCGAGGTGGGTGCCGCAGTGGAAACGGTGCGCGCGCAGGCACAGGCTTTGCTGGAAAGCGTCAACGACCTGATCGCCGTGGTCAAGGAGCCCGAGGTCCAGCAGGCCCTGATCGAGGTGCGCGACGGCCTGCAGAGGGTGCTGGATAAGTTCAACGAGACCGGTATGCGGGACATCGACTCCCTCATCGATATCGTGGCAGAGCTGCGCACCATCACGGATAAGCTCACCGGCGCACTGCAGAAGCTGCAGGAGCGCATGAACACCGAGACCGGCACCGAGGGCAGCACGGCGGAAGATCTTGCCAATGAGATGCAGCTGCAGGAAAGCCTGAATGTGGTCTACAACGCGCTGGAAAGCACCATCAAGGCCATGGACAATGTGCCGCAGCTGATGAGCGAGTTCTCCGGCGCACTGGGCAGCTTCTCTCAGCAGCAGCTCAATGCCTATATGCAGTTCACCGAAGCGCGTGAAATGCTGAACGAGTACGAAAAGCAGCTGGAGGCCGCCAAGGAAGAGTACGAGACGGCCAAGACCAATGCGCTGGCACAGGCCGATGTGGCAAAGCAGCTGGACATCGATACACTGGCCCAGCTCATCTATGCACAGAACTTCTCCATGCCGGCCGGCTATGTGCCGGACAAGGACGGCGAGTCCTGGCTGCTGAAGGTGGGCGAAGAGTACGACAGCGTGGAGGACATCAGCGGTGCTCTGCTGCTGCATGTGGAGGGCTATGGCGACGTGCGCCTTTCCGATGTGGCGGATGTGGAGGTCATCGACAACTCTGCGGACAGCTACACCCGCCTGAACGGCGAAAAGGCATCCATCCTCAAAATTTATAAGAATGCGACCTCCAGTGCGGGCGAGGTCTCCGACAACTGCCTGACCGCCTTTGAACAGATGGAGAGCCGGTACGACGGCCTGCACATGGTGGTGCTGTCCAATCAGGGCAACTACATCACCATCGTCATCCAGAGCATCCTCACCAGCATGGTGGTGGGTGCCGCGCTGGCCATCATCGTGCTGGCCATCTTCCTCAAGGACGTCAAGCCTACCCTTGTGGTCGGCATCAGCATCCCGCTGTCCGTGCTGTTTGCGGTGGTGCTCATGTACTTTACGGGTCTGGACCTGAACGTGATGACTCTGGCCGGTCTGTCCCTTGGCATTGGTATGCTGGTGGACAACTCGGTGGTCGTCATTGAGAACATCTACCGCCTGCGCAGCCGCGGCGTGCCTGCGGCCCGCGCTGCCGTGCAGGGCACAAGGCAGGTGGGCATGTCGGTCGTGGCCTCCACCCTCACCTCGGTGTGCGTGTTCCTGCCGGTGGTGTTCTCGGCCAGCCTCGTGCGCAGCCTGATGATGCCCATGTCCCTGTGCATCGGCTACTGCCTGATGGCTTCCCTCATCGTGGCGCTCACGGTGGTCCCGGCGGCAGCCTCCACCGTGCTGAAAAAGGCCGAGCCCAAGCGCCTTGTCTGGTTTGAAAAGGTGCAGGAAAAGTACGCCCATAGTCTGGAATGGTGCCTGCAGCACCGTGCCCTGCCCCTGATCGCGGCGGTGGTGCTGCTGGTGTTCAGCGGCTGGCAGGTGCTGAACATGGGCGTGGAGCTGCTGCCCAGCATCACCAGCAACGAGGCGCAGATCACCCTGTCCACCGCCGACGGCCTGACCAAGGAGGAATCCTATGCCATTGCGGGTCAGGTGGCAGAGGCGGCCCTGAATGTGGAAAACGTGGAAGAGGTGGGCATCACCACCGACACCAGCATGGCGGGTCTGGACATCAGCCAGCTGGGCCTGCCCACCGCCATCACCGATATCCTGAATGCCGCCAATGCCTACGGCAGATACAAGATCAATGTCATGATGAGCGAGAGCCTTTCCTCCCGTGAGGTGGAAAAGACCCGGCAGGCCATGGAGGATGCAGTGTCCCAGATCGAGAACTGCACCGCCGAGGTCAAGCTGTACGGCATGACCGACGATCTGACCAGCCAGCTGGCCAGCGGCCTGTCGGTCAAGGTCTATGGTGCGGATGCCGAGACCCTGACCGCCGTCTCCGAAAAGGTGATGGAGATGGTGAACGAGACCGAGGGCTTTGCCAACGCGGACAACGGCCTTGGCAGCGGCGATGCCACCATCATCCTGAAGGTGGACCGCGACAAGGTGCGTGCCTACGGCCTGACCGTGGCGCAGGTGTACCAGCAGATCGCAGCCAAGCTGACCACCACCGCCACCGCCCAGACTCCCGTCACGGTGAACGGCACCACCATGGATGTGCAGATCACCAACAATCTGGACCCCGTTACCAAGGAAAATATGATGGAGCTCACCTTTGAGACCAGCGAAATGTCGGCAGACGGCACTGTGACCAAGGGCACCTGCACACTGAACGACATCGCCAGCTGGTCCACCGGCACTGCGCCGGATGCCATCACCAGCGAGAACCAGACCGAGTATGTCACTGTGACGGCAGACACGCTGAAGGGCTACAACACCATGGTGCAGTCCCGCGTGCTGCAGAAGAAGCTGGATGAGTACGCAGCCAGCGGCGAAATGCCGGAGGGCTGCAGCATCACGCTGGGCGGTGAGACCGAGAGCACCGATTATATGGTGAACGAAATGGTGCAGTGGATGGCGCTGGCCCTGCCCTTTGTGTACCTTGTCATGGTGGCACAGTTCCAGAGCCTGCTGTCCCCCTTCATCGTGCTGTTCACGGTGCCGCTGGCCTTTACCGGCGGCCTGCTGGGCCTGCTGATCACCGGCCAGCAGCTGACCATGATCTCCCTGATGGGCTTCATCGTGCTGATGGGCACCGTTGTCAACAACGGCATCGTGTTCGTGGACTATGCAAACCAGCTGCGTCTGGGCGGCATGGAGCGCCGCGCCGCGCTGGTGGCCACCGGCAGGACCCGTATGCGCCCCATCCTTATGACCACCCTGACCACCGTGCTGGCCATGCTGCAGCTGGTGTTCAGCGGCGATATGGCAAGCCAGCTCATGAGCGGCATGGCCATCGTCATCATCTGCGGCCTGAGCTATGCCACCCTGATGACCCTGTATATCGTGCCGGTGCTGTATGACGTGATGTTCAAGAAGCCGCCGCTCAATGTGGATGTCGGCAGCGACGATGATCTGGACGATATCCCGGACGATGCGGCAGAGTTCATTGCGGCGCAGAAGTCTGCGGGCACGGCACAGCCGGAAGCCTGACGATTCAGAATGCCCTCCGCTTTGCTCTGGGCATATTCAGCGGAAGAATTATTTGTAATAGAGCAATGCCGGGCGGTCTGCGGACCGCCCGGCATTGCGTTTTCACGGGAAAGGCTGTAACGGGAAGCGGCATGTGCTGCATACCCCGCCAACTGAATAATTTCAACAAAAAATAGCCTGAAAAATTGGATTCAAATTCTAAAATTCGTTCCCCACAAAGATGTAAAACTGTGATATAATCATAAATAAGCTAGAATACAGTGGAAGTCTGTCTGACTGTATCTCCAAGTAAAATCTGAGGAGGCGAATGCCCAATGGCACAGATCCGCTCTAAGCCCTTCGGTGTGACCAGACAGGGCGCAAATGTTACAGAGTACATCCTTTCCAACCCCGGCGGCCTGACCGTGAGCGTCCTGGATTACGGGTGCATCATTAAAAACATCATCGTTCCGGCCAAAAACGGCCCTGTGGATGTCGTTCTGGGCCATGACACCATGGCAGATTATGAGGATGACTTCACGTCCTCCGGCAGCACCTGCTGCGGTGCATTCGTAGGCCGCTATGCCAACCGCATCGAGAACGCGGTGTTCAGCGTGGGCGGCAAGACTTACCAGCTGGAAGCAAACAACGGCCCCAACCACCTGCACGGCTGCTTCTCCCGTAAGCTTTACCAGGTGAAGGCCTTCGGCGACACCCTGCTGATGGAGGCAGAGAGCCCGGACGGTGAGGACGGTTTCCCGGGAAACCTGAAGCTGGCGGTGCGCTACACCCTTACGGAGGACAATACCTTCCGCATGGATTACCGGGTGTCCTCCGATGCGGACACCATCGTGAACCTGACCAACCACAGCTACTTCAACCTGAACGGTGAGGGGGATGTTCTGGGCCAGAAGCTGCGCATCTATGCCTCCAACTATCTGGAGGGCAACAACCAGACCTGCCCCACCGGTGCCATCCTGCCGGTGGCGGATACGCCCATGGACTTTACCGAGGGTAAGCTCATCGGCCGGGACATCGACACCGGCTTTGCCCAGACCACCATGGTGGGCGGAGGTTACGACCACTGCTTTGTCATCGACCGCGCCCGGGGTTCCAGCCAGAGCATCTGTGCATGGGCCACCAGCGAAAAGACCGGCATCAGCATGAAGCTGTACACCACCCAGCCGGGCATTCAGCTGTACACCGGCAACTTCCTGCAGGACTGCCCCACCCCCGGCAAGGGCGGCGTGCCCATGCAGAAGTACGGCGGCTTTGCATTGGAGACCCAGCACTATCCCTGCAGCCCCTCGCACCCGGAGTTCCCCACCACTGTGCTGCGGGCGGGCAAGGTGTTCCGTGCCACCACCACCCTGCGGTTCTTCACCGGCAAGCAGTGCGGGAAACTTTAAAAATGATGCATCACACAAAAACGTCTGCTCCGGCAGGCGTTTTTTGCGTAAATGGAATTGCTTATAGCGGGCTCGCCCTCTCAGGCATCGCTACGCGATGCCAGATTCCCCTTTTTGTCACCTGCGGTGACATCTTCCCCCGGCCGGGGGAAGTCTCTCCTCAAAGTGGGAGCCTTTGGCAGTCCACGCAAAGTTCCCGGTTTTGCCAAGGGCTCTCCCTTTGGGAGAGCTGGCGCGTCAGCGTCTGAGAGGGCGAGGATGCCGCGCCATTTCTATGTTTTGCACAAACCGTGCCTTTTATCCATGACAGAATGCCAAAAAACGCTTTTGAATCAAAAACTCTAAAACAAAGAAGCAACAAAAATGCATCCAAATAGAAAACACATCCCTTGATTCTGCACCGCAAAAGAGGTATTCTTTAGGCAGAGCCGGAAACCCCGGCGTCAACTGTAATGTGAATGAGTGAGAGAGGTACTGGACTATGGCAATTTTGGTTTCCGGCGGTGCCGGTTATATCGGCAGCCACACCTGCATCGAGCTTCTGAACGCCGGCTACGACGTGGTCGTGGCAGATAACTACTACAACGCTTCCCCGGTGGTGCTGGACCGCGTCAAGCAGATCACCGGCAAGGACTTCCGCTTTTACAACGCAGATATGACCCGGCACGAGGATGTGGAGAAGATCTTCTCTGAATGCCCGGACATCACCGCAGTCATCCAGTTTGCGGCCTACAAGGCTGTGGGCGAGAGCGTGTCCAAGCCCATCGAATACTACTACAACAACCTCAACTGCACCCTGGTCATTCTGGACGTGATGCGGAAGCACAACTGCCACAACTTCGTGTTCAGCTCCTCCGCCACCGTTTACGGCGACCCCGCCAGCGTGCCCATCACCGAGGATTTCCCCGTGGGTGCCACCACCAACCCCTACGGCACCACCAAGGCCTTCACCGAGCGCATCCTGACCGACGTCTGCAAGGCTGACCCCAGCCTGAACGTGGCCCTGCTGCGCTACTTCAACCCCATTGGCGCCCATAAGTCCGGCCTCATCGGCGAGGACCCCAACGGCATCCCCAACAACCTGATGCCCTACATCGCCAAGGTGGCTGTGGGCAAGCTGGAAAAGGTGCATGTCTTTGGCAACGACTACCCCACCTCGGACGGCACCGGTGTGCGCGATTACATCCATGTGGTGGATCTGGCCCGCGGCCATGTCTGCGCCATCCGGAAGCTGGAAACGAACTGCGGCCTGTTCATCTGCAATCTGGGCACCGGCAAGGGCTACAGCGTGCTGGACGTGATCCACGCCTTCTCCAAGGCCTGCGGCAAGGAGATCCCCTATGTGATCGACCCGCGCCGTCCCGGCGACATTGCCGAGTGCTATGCGGACCCCTCCAAGGCCAAGCGTGAGCTGGGCTGGGTGGCTCAGTACGGCATTGAGGAGATGTGCGCTGACAGCTGGAACTGGCAGAAGAACAACCCCGATGGCTACCACACCGTGAAGTAAACGCATAAACCTCCAAAGCCGTGCATTCTCTGAAAAAGAGGGTGCACGGCTTTTTTGTTATCACTGTAACGTTAGCGGCCTCGCCCTCTCCGTCACCTACGGTGACACCTCTCCCTTTGGGAGAGCTGCCGAGCAAGGCGAGGCTGAGAGGGCGAGGATGCTGACTGCCGAGCATCTCCCCCATATTCTCTATTGACAACCGCGCAAAGTTAGCCTATATTACTATTGTTAACACGAACTAACACACTTTGACAGTGGATAAAATGAGAAGGTCGATCTTATGACATTAAAAGAATTGCAGATCGGAAAAAGCGCTGTTGTGGATACCGTCGGCGGCAGCGGCGCACTGCGCCAGCATTTTCTGGATATGGGCCTGATCCCGGGGGCAGAGGTCACGCTGATCAAGCTGGCACCCATGGGCGACCCCATGGAGCTGCGCATCCATGGCTACGAGCTGACTCTCCGGCTGGACGATGCCGCGCAGATCGGCATCACCCCCACCGAAAAGGCCCCGGCAATATCGGCGGCTCCGGCAGATGACAAAATGGTGGATCACCCCGGCCTTGGCGAGGGCGGCAAATACCACATCAAAAAGGGGGAGAATCCCCTGCCCGAGGGCAAGACCCTCACCTTTGCGCTGGCGGGCAACCAGAACTGCGGCAAGACCACCCTGTTCAACCAGCTCACCGGCTCCAACCAGCATGTGGGCAACTTCCCGGGCGTAACGGTGGACCGCAAGAGCGGTGCCATCAAGGACCACCCGGAGACCGAAGTCACCGACCTGCCGGGCATCTACTCCATGTCCCCCTATTCCAGCGAGGAGATCGTCACCCGACAGTTCATCATCGGTGAAAAGCCCACCGGCATCATCAACATCGTGGATGCCACCAACATCGAGCGCAACCTGTACCTGACCATGCAGCTCATGGAGCTGGACACCCCCATGGTGCTGGCGCTGAACATGATGGACGAGGTGCGCGGCAACGGCGGCACGGTGCGCATCAATAAGATGGAGGCCATGCTGGGCATCCCGGTCATCCCCATCTCTGCCGCCAAGAATGAGGGCGTGGATGAGCTGGTAGACCACGCCCTTCATGTGGCAAAGTATCAGGAGCGGCCCGGCCGCATGGATTTCTGCAGTGAGGACGACCACGGCGGCGCGGTGCACCGCTGCATCCATGGCATCATCCACCTGATCGAGGACCACGCCAAAGCGGCGGGCATTCCGGTGCGGTTTGCCGCCACCAAGCTGGTGGAGGGCGATCAGCGCATTGAGGAAGCCCTGAAGCTGGATCAGAACGAAAAAGAGATGATCGAGCATATCATCGTGCAGATGGAGCAGGAGCGCGGGCTGGACCGCGCCGCCGCCATTGCGGATATGCGGTTCTCCTTCATTCAGGAGCTGGTGGCCAAGACGGTGGTCAAGCCCCACGAAAGCAAAGAGCAGCTGCGCTCCAACCGCATCGACAAATTCCTCACCGGCAAGTACACCGCCATCCCGGCCTTTATCGCCATTATGGGTCTGGTGTTCTTCCTCACCTTCAACGTCATCGGTCTGTTCTTCCAGAACCTGATGGAAACGGGCATCAACGCCCTGACCGGCATCGTGGACACGGCGCTTACCAACTGGAACGTCAATGCGGCGGTGCACTCCCTGCTCATCGACGGCGTCTTTACCGGCGTGGGCAGCGTGCTGAGCTTTCTGCCCATCATCGTGGTGCTGTTCTTCTTCCTCTCTATGCTGGAGGATACCGGTTACATGGCCCGCGTGGCCTTTGTGATGGATAAGCTGCTGCGCCGCATCGGCCTTTCGGGCCGCAGCATCGTGCCCATGCTCATCGGCTTTGGCTGCACGGTGCCCGGCGTCATGGCAAGCCGCACCCTGCCCTCGGAGCGGGACCGCAAAATGACCATCCTGCTCACCCCGTTCATGAGCTGCTCGGCAAAGCTGCCCATCTACAGCCTGTTTGCAGCGGCGTTCTTCCCGCAGTATGCGGGCCTTGTGATGGTGCTGCTGTACTTTACCGGCATCGCGGTGGGCGTGCTGGCGGCACTGCTGCTCAAGAGCACGGTGTTCAAGGGTGAGGCGGTGCCCTTTGTCATGGAGCTGCCCAACTACCGCCTGCCCGGCCTGAAAAACGTGGCACAGCTGCTGTGGGAAAAGGCCCGGGACTTTTTGCAGAAGGCCTTCACGGTGATCTTTGCGGCCACCATCGTCATCTGGTTTTTGCAGAACTTTGACCTGCAGCTGCGGCTGACCGCCGACCCGCAGGCCAGCATCCTTGCCCGCATCGCGGGCGACATCGCCCCGCTGTTCGGGCCTTTGGGCTTTGCGGACTGGCGCATCTCCACCGCCCTCATCACCGGCTTTATGGCAAAGGAGAGCGTGGTGTCCTCGCTGCTCATCCTCTTTGGCTCCGAAGCTGCGCTATCGGCGGCCCTCACCCCGGCGCAGGCGGCTCCCCTGCTGGTGTTCTGCCTGCTGTACACCCCCTGCATCGCGGCGGTGGCCTCGGTCAAGCGGGAGTTGGGCAATAAGTGGGCGGTCATCATGGTGGTGAACCAGTGCGCCGTGGCATGGCTGTGTGCTTTGCTGGTGCGTCTGGCGGCTGTGGCGCTGTTCTGAGAAAAACGATTGGAATGCGCTCCGCTATTGGGTTGCGGCACCCAGCATCCGCATCGTGCCTTGGGCGGCACTTGCGTCTTGCTGGCCGCTGTCCCAACAACTCCTCCCTGTTTCCGCCACTGGCGGCGGTCGTCGTCGTTGTACTCTGCGCATATTCAGCGGAAGAATTATTTATAAATAGAGCAATGCCGGGCGGTCTGCGGACCGCCCGGCATTGCATTTTCACGGGTGGGGTCGTGGAGGAAAACAGCGACTGCAGCGCCGGTTCTCTTTTTCTCTTGACATCTCCCCTCTTCTGCACTATAATACTTCAAAAATGAATCATTCAAAGATGAAAGGATAGACCCGCTGTGAACCCGAATATCGAATTTTCCATCAAGACCGCGCAGGCGTACAATGCTGTCTGCAAGCCGCTGTGTCAGGAGCTTGGCCTGTCGCAGACGGCGCTGGACATCCTGCTGTTTCTCGCCAACAATCCGGACTATAAAACGGCCCGGGACATCGTGGAGGTGCGGCATATCAAGGCGAACCTCGTCTCCATGAATGTGGATAAGCTGGTGCAGGAGGGCTATCTGGAACGCTATGCCGTGGCCAGCGACCGCCGCAAAACAAAGCTGCTCTGCACCGGCAAGGCAGACCCGATCATCCGCCGGGGCCGTGCCGTGCAGAACGCCTTTTTCAAGCGCCTGCTGGACCATGTGGAGCCGGCCGATCAGGAGGTCTTTTTCCGGACCATGGAGCTGATCGGGAAAAATCTGGACGAGATCCTGAAGGAGAACGGATAAAATGAGCGTGTTGTTTACGGTGCTTGTCACCTTTTTTGCCGGCATGGGAGCCGGCCTTGGCACCGGCTTTGCCGGTATGAGCGCGGCGGCGGTCATCAGCCCCATGCTCATTACCTTCCTGCACATGGACCCCTATATGGCGGTGGGCATTGCCCTGTCGTCGGATGTGCTGGCCAGCGCCGTTTCGGCCTATACCTACCACAAAAACAAGAATCTGGATCTCAAAAACGGCCTGATCATGATGGCCAGCGTGCTGGTGTTCACGGTGGTGGGCAGCTGGGTGGCCAGCAGAGTGCCCGCTGCCACCATGGGCGGCTTCTCGGTGTTCATGACCTTCCTGCTGGGCGTCAAGTTTATTGTGCGCCCGGTAATGACCACCAAGGAAGCCATGCAGGGCGTCAGCGCAAAAAAGCGTGCGGTCCAGTCGGTGGTGTGCGGTGTGCTCATCGGTTTCATCTGCGGCTTTATTGGCGCGGGCGGCGGCATGATGATGCTGCTCATCCTCACCAGCGTGCTGGGCTACGAGCTGAAGACTGCCGTGGGCACCAGCGTGTTCATTATGACCTTCACGGCCCTGACCGGTGCGGTCTCCCACTTCATGATCGGCGGCACGCCCGACTGGCTGGTGTGGATCCTGTGCGTGGTGTTCACCCTGCTGTGGGCACGCATTGCGGCGGTGTTTGCCAATAAGGCTGAACCTAAGACCCTGAACCGCGCCACCGGCGTTGTGCTGGTGGTGCTGGGCGTGGTCATCATGGGCTTTAACCTTCTGAGCTGAAAAACTCCTCCAGTCGCCTACGGCGACAGCCCCCTCAAAGAGGGAGCCTTTCGCGTCGGAAAAGCTTCCGGCTCAGGTGCAAAACTTTCGGTTTCGCCAGAGCCTCCCTCATTAAGGGAGGTGGCAAACCCGCAGGGTTTGACGGAAGGAGTTCGTCCTGACCAGCAAATGCTGTTTTCCTCCACGACCTTTCCCGTGAAAAAGCAATGCCGGGCGGTCCGCAGACCGCCCGGCATTGCTCTATTATAAATGATTTTTCCACTGAATATGCGCAGAGCGAAGCGGCGCGCATTCCAGATCGTCAGCGCTTACTGGTTCTCTGCCTTGTCCTCGATGGTGGAGTGCTCGATCACCCAGTCAGCAGCTTTGCGGATGCCCTCGTTGCGGCGCATGGCAGGGATGTTGGAGTTGGCCTTGACCTCGTCCAGCGTCTTTTTGGAGCGCTCTGCACGGTCGGCCAGAGTCTTTTCAATCTCTTCCTCGGTGGGCAGCAGGTTCTCCTGCTGTGCGATCTGCAGCAGAGCCATGTGCACGCGGGAGGTCTTTTCGGCAGAAGAACGGACCTTGGCGGTAAAGCTCTCGCGGGTCTCGTGGATCTGGCTCAGGTAGCGGTCCAGACTCAGGCGCTGCATCTGCAGCTGCTGCTGGATCTGCTCCATCTGCTGCTGGTAAGTGGTCTCCACCAGCACGCTGGGCAGTTCGCCCTCGGAAGCATCGGCCAGCTGGGTCAGGATCTGATCCTTGGCGCGGTTCAGCGCGGCGGCATGCTTGCCGTCGTGCAGCTGCTGGCGGATCTGCGCACGCAGCTGGTCCATGGTGTCCAGATTGGCCACCTTCTTGGCAAAATCGCTGTTCAGGGCAGGGATCTGGCGCACGCAGACGTCGATTAGCTTGACCTTGAACACCACCGGCTTGCCGGCCAGATCCTTTGCGTGGTAGCGGTTGGGGAAGGTGACAAAGATCTCGAACTCCTCGCCTGCCTTGTGGCCCAGAATGCCCTCCTCAAAGCCGGGGATCATGCGGCCGCTGCCCAGCTGAACGGCCTGATTCTGTGCGGTGCCGCCCTGGAAGGGCTTGCCCTCCAGCAGGCCCTCGTAATCGATATGTACGATGTTGCCCTTCACGGCAGGGCCCTTGTGCGGCACCAGCTCTGCGGCAGCCGCGCGGTGGCGCTCCAGCACATTGTCGATCTCCTTGTCGGACACCTCAGGGGTAACGCACTCAGACACAAAACCGGTGGTCTTGGTCAGATTCAGTTCAGGCTGCAGAGCAACCGTGGCAGTGGCCACAAAGCCCTCGTCCTTTTTCACGCTCACCAGATCGTATACGGGATCGGCAACGGCCACAAAGCCGTGCTCTGCCATCGCAGCATCGTACAGTGCGGGCACGTCCTTGTCCATCAGATCGTTGATGGCGTCGTACCAGAAGGTGTGTTCGCCGCGATCAGCCTCGATCTGTGCACGGTCAGCTTCGCCCTTTTTGAAGCCCCGGATCGTATAAGAGGCGCGGGTGCGCTCATAAACGGCATTGGATGCAGCTTCCAGCTCTTCCGGGCTGGCGCTGAAGGTCATTTTGCAGACACTCTTTTCAGGAGTTTCCACGCTTACCAGTTTCATAGGATCTACCCTCCGTGGTGTCTCGCTGCAGAGAAAACCCGGCGGCCCGGCGCCCGATCGACGCCCGCCGCAAAGCTCCTGTACCCCTGCATGGACACAGATTAAAACATATAGTAAGGTTATTATAACACAAGAATGACAAAAGCGATACAAGAAAAATCATAAAAAATGCTGGTTTTGCGCTTTGAACGGCTTTTTGCCGGAAAAAGTGCGCAGACCCTGCGGGCGCAAAGCGTCTGCCGCAGGATGCCCATATAAGAGGAACAGCGCAAAAATACCGAAACGGAGCCCTGCTGTGCAGGCGGCGGGCAGAAAGCGCGGCGATGGACGCGGAAAAATACTGTGAAAAATGCCGTGCACACGCGTAAAAAACGAGTACGGTCAAAAAGAATAAAAATAATTGCAAAAAGGTGTTGACAAAACAATGGCCGAGTGATAAAATACATCTTGTTCCGGACGGAACGTATGCGTTGGTAGCTCAGCTGGATAGAGTGACTGACTACGAATCAGTAGGCCGGGGGTTCGAGTCCCTTCCATCGCACCAAACAATGAAAATCCGAACCTTTTCTCGATAGGAGAAGGGTTCGGATTTTTTGTATTCTTCGGAAAAGAGAACAATGGCTCTTCCCTGACGGCTGTGTGTCCGAAACCTTATCAGAAAAAAGACCGTGTCACAAAGGTCACAACTGTAAAGGTGCCGTAAGGCAGAAAGGACACAAACATGAAGTACGATGAAAGAGCCTGCAAGTTCAACATGGATACCGGCTACGTGGAACTACTGCTCCGGGATGGGAGAATGATCTCCATTGACTGTACCGGGGTCGAGGATGCGTTGGATGTGACCATGGCGCAGAGGTCAGAACTGGATTATCTTATCTACAATGACCCGCTTGGCTATGCCGATTTGATTCTGAACGGAGACCCGGAGAAATATTTGAGGAATGTAGCTGAAAGCCATGGATTAGAGGATTGATCGTTTAGAGATTAACTCGATATAAGGAACAAGCCCACAGGTCTGCCGTATTTTTATGCGGTCTATCCTGTGGGCTTGTTTGTTATTATCGACTCATGATTGAATTTGAAATTTCAAGCACGACCGTATCATGTTTATAGGTGGTAACAACCATCGGCAGGCCTCCAGCCTTCAAAACTTATGCAGACGTTTGATTTTCGTATCGTTTAAGCCAGAGGAAAAAGCCTATATTGAGCAGAATGCCCACTACGGTGGAGGTGGGTGCGGACAGACCGATCATAGTCAGGCTGGCATTAGGCTGGATGCTCATAATATATGCCATGGGAAGGCGCACCAGCAAAGTCTGCACCAGCCCCTGTACCATGACCCAGAGCGTTTTGTCGTTACCGTTGAAGTAACCCACCATGCTGAACAGGATGGCGGTGGCGATGGTCTCGGGCGCAAAGCCCTTGAGGTAGGCGTAGCCGTTGGCAATGACAGAGGCATCTGCCGTAAAAAGGCTGGAGAGAACGTCACCCTTGCACCACACCAATGCAAATACGACGCAGCCGAACACCAGACCGATGCCAATGCCGGTGAACATGGACTGCTCGGCGCGTTTTTTGTTGCCGGCACCCACGTTCTGCGACACAAAGGACGCCATGGACTGCATCAGAGAACTGGGGATCAGCATGGCAAAATTAACGATCTTGCACGCCACACCGTAGCCGGAAGATGCCTCCAGCCCCAACCGGTTGACGAAGGCGCAGAGCGCCAGAAAGGAAAGCTGGGTCAAAAACTCCTGCAAAGCCAGCGGCAGACCGATGCCCAGAAATTTTTTGCACTGGGGGTTCAGCTTGAAATCAGAGCGATGGATTTTGAAGGGCAGCTCCTTCTTCAGCAGCATTGCGATTGCACAGATTACGCTGACGGCTTGTGCTGCTACCGTAGCAATGGCGGCACCGGCAGCATCCAGATGAAAACCAGCCACCAGCACCAGATCGCCAATAACATTCACAATGCACGCCACCAGCACAAAAATCAGCGGAGAGCGGCTGTCGCCCAGACCGCGGAAAAGAGCCGAGAGCATATTATAGGCTACAATAAAGAAGATGCCGCTGCCGCAAATGCGCACATAGCTGGCGGTCAGGTCCAGGGCTTCGGCAGGAGCCTGCATCAGACTGGAAATAAGCCGTGCAAAAAACACCAGCACCACGAACAGTGCAGCTGCCAGAAGGGTGAACACAACAGCTGCCCCGCCAATGACTTGCCCGATGTACTGCGGTCGTTTTTCGCCCAGATAGCGGGCAATGAGCACTGTGACACCCATGGCAAGCTGGGTGACAACAAAGGTGACGAGGTTGAGTACCTGACTACCGGTGGAAACCGCAGACAAGCCTGAAGTGGAGCCAAAGCGCCCCACTACCAGAAGATCTACTGCGCCGTAAGCGGCCTGCAGCACCAGCGCACCCAGAATGGGCAGCATGAAAAAGGCGAGCTTTGGCAAAATGCGGCCTTGGGTAAAATCGGTCTTATCGTTTTTCAAGAGAATCTTTCCTTTCGCACATAATAGCATAGAATTTTTCCAGCGTTTGGATGGTGCACGCTGCATCCTCCTCGGAAATGCCGTCCAGATACGGGAGCAGTTGCGAGAAGTAGTCCGTATTGTACTTCTGGGAAAGCGCTTGCCCGCTCTCGGTGAGGAACAGATAGGTCACGCGGCCATCTTCAGCGGACACCTGTTTTCTCAGATACCCTTTGTGCTCCATCTCTTTTACGGTACGGGTCACACCGGGGCGGGGCAGATTCAGCGCATCGCTGAGATCAGAGATCTTCGGCCAGATGCCACGGGTCTGCAATTTCTGAATAACATCCAGACACTGGATATAGGAGGATGTCACACCCTCCGGCAGGGCAGGCAGCATCTCCCGTGCCCGCTTTGCCAGATAGCAGGCATCCAGCAGCTGCTTGATCAGTTCGATGGTCATAATGAAATTCCTCTCCAAACGATTATCGAAGGTAATTAACATTGATAATTATATAGAACTACCCGGGAATGTCAAGTCTTTTTGAAAAATCGGAGATGTCGGCAGCTTTGAGGCATCTGCTTCCGGCATACCATTCTAGAGGGTGTTTGAGCGAATACAGTCTGAACCATGGATTAGAAGATCAAATACAAAACAAAAACAGGGTGCGTCCCTGAATAGGACGCACCCTGCCAGCGTAATTCACGATTTGATTCGTTGGCAACAACCGTGAATTGCATATCGCAAACAGGTCGTTGAGAATTGCTCTGCTTGTAAAACTTGCGATTAAAGCCACAGATAACAGCGATATGTACAACAGGGCGTTCCCCGTAGCAGAGTTCCCATAAAACAGTATTTGCAAAAGCTCCCGAAATGGGGAAGATTTGGCGTGACTTCGGTCACGCCTTTTCTTTTGCTTCCAGTTCATCCAGAGGGATGTACCCCAGCCCGTCGTACTTGATATGGATGTGCTGCACCCGCTTTCCGCTGGACTTATCCGGGGCATCTACATAGATAGCCGACACCAGTTCACGGAGAGCATAGGGAGTGAGTTCTTCAATATGAACGTACTTGTGCGCTTTCTGGACGAATTTTTCAATATTCTCGATTTGCTGTTCCTGTACTTCGATTTCCTGTTGGATAGAGAGGGATTCCTCTTCCAGCTGCTTCTGTTCGGCATCGTAGCTCTGGCTCATCATGTCGAAGCGGTCATCGCTCAGCTTTCCATTGGCGTTGTCCTCGTAGATTTTCATGAACAGCCGTTTGAGGTCTACAATCCGCTTCTCATTCCGGGCAAGCTGCTTCTTCAGGACGGTCAGCTTTTCGCTGCTTTCCACACGAAGCTGCTCCTCCATGACCTTGCGGAAGTAGTTTTCATGACGGAGAATGTAGT